>Ga0224522_1000437_pt1 | contig 13959 bp, 9 predicted proteins | sample CFST25metaG_FD_182733 | JGI IMG/M metagenome (GOLD analysis project Ga0224522, IMG submission 182733) | Peat soil microbial communities from Stordalen Mire, Sweden - C.F.S.T25 | ecosystem: Environmental > Terrestrial > Soil > Wetlands > Peat | place: Sweden: Norrbotten County, Stordalen Mire...
CTGTTGGTGCGGCTGGGGAAAGAAGCCTGCCGTAAAAAACCTGTATGTGATAACTGTTGCCTGCGGGAAATCTGCAAGTCCAGGTCATAATCTAACAGGTACAAAAAATAAGCCTGTTAAGTCATCCGGTGTTTGTGTTAAAATGTTAATGTAATAATCGGGGGAATTTAAAATGGCTGTATCTGCGAATGCTCCGGAAAAAAAGCAGTTAAACATCAAAACCATTACCTTTGGCGATTTGACCTGGGTTGATATTACCGACCCGACCGAGGACATCACCAAATATTTGACCGAAAAGTACAATTTTCACCCGATGGATATTGAGGATGCCCTGAGTCTCAGACAGCTTTCCAAAGTAGAAGAATACCCTACATATATCTTCGCCATTTTCCACCTTTTGAAATATAACAAAGCCACCAAAGTCAGCATCAGGAAGCAGTGGTCCGCATTTTTAGGCGATAAATATCTGGTCACGCTTCATCCCATTGAACTCACTGCTCTGGATGAATTTTTCCATGAATGCGAGCTCAACGAAGACGACCGGAATGAATATTTCAGCCAGGGTTCCGGTTACCTGCTCTACCAGATACTTGACCGCGCGCTGGATTCTTACTTCCCGGTGCTCGATAAAATCATGAATCTGACCGATGCCATCGAAGATAATGTTTTCAATGTTGGCGTCGAAGCGGCTCAGGAATTAAGCTCATTGCGCCGGGATATCATTACCCAGCGCCGCGTGATGTTCCCCACCCGCACATTATTGACCGAGCTGGAAAAGAAAATCAAACGCTTCAGTAAAATAGATTTGACGGTCTATTTCAGCGACCTGATGGACCATATGAATAAAATCTGCGAAACCCTTGATGAAACCACCGATATCATTGAAGTTTATAAAGACGCGGATTATCTTTTGAGTAGTTACCGGGCCAACCGCGGCATCCGTGTTTTGGAAGTCATGCTGGCGATATTATTGCCGCTGGTCATTGTCTTTGGTCTCTACGGCATGTATATTACGTTCTTCGGCTCGGTTACTAAAGAAAGCACCGGAATATATCTCGGTTTAATCGCCATTTTTGTGGTTTTCTCCGGCGGGGTCATTGCTTTCCTGCGCCGCAAACACCTGATTTAATATCTGGTTATTAATTATCGTGCGTAATAAAAGAAAGGCCTGCTTTTTAAAGCAGGCCTTCTTGTTTTTATACGAATTTACGTCACCGGTTGTTAACTTCCGCTTTTCACGGAACGGGGCGTCGTGATAAATTTAACCGGCTCACTGTTATGTTTATAAAACCAAATTTTCATCATTTCCACCAGGAAGAGATAGACCACGATAAAGCCTACCAGCAGCAGCAGGAAGCTCAACGGCAGCGGCACGAAATTGAAAATCTTACCCAGCGGAGTATAAGGTATTAGCAACGCCAGGGCTAGAATCCCCATGATATTGATTGTCAGCCATTTGTTCGGTTTACTCCGGAAGAAAGGTATAGTCCGTGTGCGGATGACAAATATCACCAGCGTTTGAGTGAACAGCGATTCTATGAACCAGGCAGTCTGAAATAAAGATGGGTTGGAATAGGCGTGAAAGAATAGGATCATCACCCCGAAGGTGGCAAAATCAAAAATCGAACTGATCGGTCCGAAGGCAAGCATGTAATTCCTGATGAACGAAGTCCGCAGCCGCTGTGGTTTTTGCACATAAGTCTCATCTACATTATCGATGGGGAGAGCCAGCTGCGCGAACGAATAAAGTAAATTATTCAGTAACAACTGGATAGGAATCATCGGGAGGAACGGCAAAAATATCGATGCGCCGGCCGCGCTGAACATGTTCCCGAAATTGGAACTGATTGCCATCTGGATATATTTAATCGTATTGCCGAAGGTTTTGCGGCCTTCAATCACACCGTCGGTTATAACTTTCAAATCATTTTTCATCAGGATGATATCAGCCGATTCTTTGGCGATATCCACGGCATTCATCACCGAAATGCTGACATCGGCAACTTTCATCGATGGCGTGTCGTTAATACCGTCGCCGATATAACCGACCACATGTCCGTTGGCCTTTAATGCCGTCATAATCCGGTTTTTCTGGGCCGGATTAACGCGGGTGAAGATATCAGCTTTCTCTACGATTCTGGCCAGGGCTAAGTCATCGATATTTTCAATTTCGCTGCTCTGCACGATGTTAATCGGCTCGATTTCATTGGTGCGTGTGACTGTCCCCGTTTGTGCGTCGTACTTACGGCCGCGGCGGTACTGGTACACCTGGAACCCGAGTTGGTCGCAGACTTTCCCGGCGACAATTTCATTGTCACCCGTCAGAATTTTGAGTTTGATACCGGCCTTTCTCAATAACTCCAGCGATTCTCCTGCAGTCGCCTTAATCGGGTCGGTAAAAGCGATAAAACCGATAAAAGTCATGTTGTTTTCATCGGCTACGGCATAAGCCGATTTAGCCGCCGCTTTGCGGTAAGCGACGCCCAGGACGCGGAATCCCTGGTTGCTCAATGACCGGTGTTCCTTGTCGATCAGCTTTTTACTTTCCGCGGTCAGTTCACGGACCTCTCCACCCAACTCGTACTGCGTCGCTATTTTTGTGACTTCTTCGGGAGCGCCTTTGGTAACGATAATATTCTCTTGATTATTTTTTACTACCACGGAAAGCCGCTTTCTAATGAAATCAAATGGGATTTCATCGACTTTCTGATACTGATCGGTATTTACTTCCTCATGCTTCAGGATGGCTTCATCCATCGGGCTGCGCAGCCCGGTTTGGAAGCGGCTGTTAAGTATGGATAAGAGGAAGACCTTGTCCGATTCTTTGTCTTCTAAGTCTACATGCCGGATAACTTCTACCCTGTTTTCTGTTAACGTGCCGGTTTTATCTGAACACAAAACGTCCATACTGCCGAAATTCTGGATGGCGGCTAATCGCTTGACAATGACACCTTTCTTTGCCATTGCTGTGGCGCCGCGGGAGAGATTAATGGAGAGGATTACGGGCAGCAGCCCCGGCGTTAAACCGACGGCCAGCGCTACGGAAAAAAGCAATGATTCCATGATTGTATGCTTTTGATTGTTAAAGACGCCGTTGATAAAGAATACCGCTATAATCAGGATAAATGTTACCTGCATGATCAAATACCCGAATTTTCTCAACCCTGTTTCAAATTCGGTTTCCGGTTTTCTTTCCGCGCTTTTCTTGGCGATTTCCCCGTATTCGGTTGCGCTGCCTGTTTTCACAATTACGGCGGTCGCCGAACCGGCCGTTACGGATGTGCCCATAAATAGATAATTGTTCCATTTGGTGCTGTCGGTTTTTTCGGTGATCGGATCAATGGTTTTTTCCACCGGAAATGATTCCCCGGTTAAGGCCGACTGATCGATGAAAAAGTCTTTGGCGGTGATAATTCTGGCGTCCGCCGGGGCAATATCACCGGCCGTCAGTTGGATTACGTCGCCGGGTACCAGCCCGGAGATGGCAATATCCTGTTTGGCACCGTCTCTGGTCACGGTCGCGGTAGTGGCGACTCTTTTCGCCAGAGCCTCGGCGGCTTTCCCCGCCCGGTATTCCTGGGTAAAGTCCAGGATGACACTGACGAGGACGATGATTAAAATAATCGCAGCGTCCCTGGGGTCGCCTAAAAACCCGGAAGCAATCGCGGAAATAATCAAAATGAGTGTCACGGGACTGCGGAAATGCAATAAGAATTCAACAATACCGGAGCGTTTTTTGCCGCGCGCGACTTCATTCGTGCCGTATGTTTCCAGCCGTTTGGCCGCTTCTTCACTGCTGAGTCCGGTAACAGAAGTTTCCATTTTAGTCAGGAATTCATCCGTTGGAAGGGTCAGCATTTCTGCGGCATTGATGGCTTCCGGGGTGTTTGCCAGTTGCTGTTTATTTTGTTTGTTTGCCATTATCCGACTCTTTCAATTTAGTTCATTTTGGCCTGATTTAATTCGTATATATTAGTTTAATCCTTTGTTCTCGCATGAAACAACCTTTTTTTAGAAATATTTTTAAACCAAAACATGAGGTATTTTTAAATAATGCCTTTGGGCTCAATTCACTTACGTTTACGATTACCGAGGCAACTGTTATAATTAGTAAACGGCAGGGGATTAAAATGCAGAAATCCGATACTTCCCGGCAGGAATCAATTCCAATCACAATCTATCTCGGATTGGGCTCGAACATGGGCGACCGCCGGTATAATCTGGAATCGGCTTTGGGTGCCCTGGCGCGGGAAATAAGTATAAAAGCGGTATCTTCCATATATGATACAAAGCCGGTGGGCAATACCTTGCAGCCGCGTTTCCTGAACCTGGTCTGTGAAGCAAACTCTTCGCTGACGCCACCGGAACTTTTGAATTTTGTCAAAGGAATCGAAAAAAAGATGGGCAGGGAGCCGGGGCCGGTCAACAGCCCGCGCCCGGTCGACATCGATATCCTTTTCTACGGCAATCAGGTAATCGCTGAACCAACGCTGACTATTCCTCATTCCCGACTGGCTGAGCGGGCTTTCGTTCTGGTTCCCTTAGCTGAAATTACCCCTGATTTTATTCATCCTGTAACAGGGAAAACAATCCGGCAAATGTTGCAGGCATTGAAAGTTAATCCGCAAGATATCGTCAAATTAAAAAATACACGAGGTGCAGCATGTATGAAATAAGTGTGGAAATGGATTTTGATGCGGCCCACGCCCTTCGTGGTTATCAGGGGAAGTGTGAAAGGCTGCACGGACACCGTTTCAAAGTAGTCGCCGTTGTCAATGGGAAGAAACTGAACGAAATTGGTCTGGCTTATGACTTCACATTACTCAAGAAACATCTCGGCGATATATTAGCCGAATACGACCATACCAATTTGAACGATACCGCGCCGTTTAGCCGGATCAATCCGTCATCGGAAAACATTGCCGCGACAATTTACCGGAAATTGAAGAAAAAATTGGCTGGTGCGCCGGTTTCGCTCACTTACATCGAGGTTTGGGAATCTCCCCAAAGCCGGGCAGCGTACCGCCCCGTTTAGCTCTTCTTGACCTGCGGTAAAAGGTTGGGGATGGTGTCTACTATCGGATAGCGTATGTTGCATTTGCCGCAAAACAGATAACCGGAAACAATTTCTTTCTCGTTTTCCTTCTCGATAGTGAGCGTCAGTTTTCCCTTGCATACCGGGCAGACCAGGATATTCATTAAGTCTTTTTTCATAAGTATTAAAAAGTATAGCATAAAAACGGCCGTGATGACATCCGGATTGGTTTATAATTGTAAAAGATGATTCCGATAATTGTGCTTGCGCTTGTTTTTATCCTGATTATTGTCCGGCGGATTGGTAAGGTTCGCCTTCAAATTTGGCAAATCATGGCAGCGGGGGCTATCGCCGTGCTGGCGACATTGCAAATCACGCCGCTGAATGCTCTGAAATCCATCAACCTGGATGTAATCTTCTTCCTCTTCGGCATGTTTATTGTCGGCGAAGCGCTAGTTAACAGCGGTTACCTCTCCTACCTGTCTTATAAGCTTTTCCGCCGCGCGAAATCTCTGGACAGCCTGGTGCTGTTTATTTTATTCGGTATCGGCATTATGGCTGCCTTCCTGATGAACGACACGCTGGCAATTATCGGTACTCCTGTTGTTCTGTTATTAGCCGGCAAAGCCAAAACATCACCGAAAATACTATTGCTTACGCTGGCTTTCGCGGTTACTATCGGCAGCGTCACAAGTCCCATCGGCAATCCCCAGAACCTGCTCATCGCCATCAATGGCAATGTGGCCAATCCTTTTATCACTTTCTTCCGTTATCTCCTGCTCCCGACACTGCTTAATCTGCTGCTGGCTTACTTTTTGCTACGCCTTTTCTACCGCAAACAATTTGACCATAAAATAATAACGTCCCAGCTTGAGCCGATTAACGACCCGAAATTAGCGCAATTATGCCGGATTTCACTTGTGCTGCTGGCGGTGTTAATCGTGGCGAAAATTGTCACTGTATTTGCCGGTCTGCAAATTAATTTCAGGTTGACCTATATTGCGCTAGCGGCCGCGCTGCCGCTTGTTCTTTTCAGCCCGAAGAGATTGACGATTATCCGTAAAATCGACTGGACAACGCTCATTTTCTTTGCTTCGATGTTCATCCTGATGGCCTGTGTCTGGAACTCGGGAGTTTTCCAGAATGTCATCAATTCCACGACTCTGAAGCTGAACTCCGTCCCTGCTATCATGGGCATCAGCGTTATCCTCAGCCAGTTTATTTCCAACGTACCGGTGGTAGCTCTTTACCTCCCGATGTTGATGAAAATCGGGGTGACCGGTGCGGGGTTGATGGCATTAGCCGCCGGTAGCACTATTGCCGGCAATCTTTCAATTCTGGGCGCTGCCAGTAATGTTATTATCATCCAGAATGCCGAACGAAAATCGGGAGAAACACTTACTTTCTGGGAATTTATCCGGATCGGTTTGCCTTTGACGGTAATTAATGTATTCGTCTACTGGCTGTTCTTTTCGATCATTCATTAAAGCAATTGCCTGCTGGCGGTTCGGAAAAGTACAAAAGTGCTTTTTGATGAAAATCACCCTTATTTTTGAGCGTCTTGCATTCGATTATCGTCAGATTTTTACCCATCCGAAAATCATGGGAGAATATTGGTTTATTTTTTATATTCTATGATATACTAGCCTGCCCAATAGATATTGTGATAATTTGATTGATTCCTTAACTGCTGAGAATATTCATTTGATCCGGGGTAAATTATGGGCGAAACCAGAAAATTCACTATTTTACACTCCAATGATATGCACGGAGACTTTTTAGCTGAGGTGAAAGCCGGTTCCGGTCACCTTATTGGCGGCCTGCTGCTTTTTGCCTTAATTACGTTTGTATTGACCGCGATAGTACAGCTTATTCACGACATCGACAATCCATTTGAGTACAATAAAAATACCGTCGCTGACGTTGATGTCTCGGTGTTGTTTAAACTGGAAAGTTTCTGGAAGTCGGGACAGACAAATCAAAACTTGAAATAGCTCCGGGAAAAAACCTTTAACTTACAGCGGGAAGAAAATATAATCTTTTAGGCCATCGATGGGCGCGTCCCGAACCGTTTGTTTGTTGCTGCCGGTCTGTTTTCAGTCTGATGACTCATGGGCGGCGATTTCCGATCCATTTTCTTTACCGTACTTTGCCGGGTGATCACCGTGCCGATTGCAGATTTTCTGCCGATGTGCACCATCGCCGGGTCGAGAGTCCTCTCCCATTCTTCAGGATGATAGAGTAAAGCCTGTTTCGGTGTCGCTCCGACCCTGGCTTTAGCTGCCGTTCGGGATGAGGTGGTCTGGTTCTTGTAGTTATTCCAGGCTTCCGGATGATAGAAAATCGGCTGCCGGTTGGTTTGCGGGTCCCCGATGGTCCGCACCGTTGTGGCATTGAGTACTAACGATTGTTTCAGATAATCGCTCCATTTCTGGGAATCATAGAAAATTCCGGTCTTGGCAGGCTTGGCATCAATTGCTTTGGCTTCTGCCAATGTTGTCTGTTTCATAAATTTCGCCATCGCTTCAGGGTCGTACAGCAGCCCTTTACGGGCAGGCTTTAAACTATCTGAGAATTTTACATCCGCCTGCGCCATTTGATTCACCATCGCTGACCAGGCTGCGGGGTCATAAAGCAGGCCTTTACGGGCTGGTGCAGATGTTTCTTGCGCCTTGGCAGTTGCTTGTGCTGTTTGATTCGCCATTTTTGCCCAGGCTTCGGGGTTATATAATAGTCCTTGTTTTGCGGTCTCAGAATCAGGTTCTGCCAGAACAGCCGTCTGCTGTCTGTAATCAGCCCAGGCTTTCTTGTTGTAATACAGCCCGCTCGGTTCCGTCGAGATGTCGTCTGCCTGCAGGTTTACGTTCCTTCCCATATAATTGGACCATTTCGCCTGATTGAAATATAGGCCAGCCGGTCGGGGTGCTAATTTGTTTACTGCATTACTGATAGCAGTGCCGAAAGCTGCCACGGGTTTGGTAAACCGCGACCATGCTTCCGGGTGATAATAGAGTCCCTGGCGTGTAGGATAATTTACCATTGCCAGTTCCCGTGCCAGTTCTTCATGGACGATGGCGTCAGGAATACCGCCGGGCCTGAGTTTCGGCAGCATGAAGCGGACTACCGCCATTTGCGTTATTGCGGAAAGCAGGAATATCCCGAGAATCTGACTTCCAAAAATATGTAGCATATGGCTCAGTAGTAAAGCGCCGGTTAATGTCCCCAGTGCTGCTGCAAAAGTCGTCAGGCTTTTGCAGTAAACGATATAATGCAACCGCTGTTCGGGCTGTGTAGATTTGTAAATAAAGGTCTGGCAGGACAGGTCATAAGCAGCCTGGACTACCCCGGAGAATAACTGAATTGCGCATAAATAGCCGATATTCCCGGAGAATAGCCACAAAAGCGGCACGAATGGGATTAGATGCGCTACGATGCCCAGTACCCGCAGGCTGCCGGATTTATCTACCATCTTCCCCCAGAAAGTCATACTGATGGCACGACCGACGTACACACAGGAGAAAACCAGGGTATATGTCATAAATGAGAACTTTAAATTTTTCAGCATGTAGACGGCCAGCAGTGGTCCGCTCAAATTAACCGCAAAGTTGAAAAGCGATTGAAACAGGATAAATGTTCCGAGGTGCTCTTTCATTGCCCCTTTCAAGAAATTAATAAATGTCAGCGAAGGCGCTGTTTCAGATTTAGCGACCGGAGCAGGGGAATGGATGTTACTGTAAAGAAAAGTGCTGGCTATTGAAGCGAAGAAGGCTATTCCCAGAACTATCGCAAACCCGCTGAAGACATTTCCCGTCGCTCTGGACAGTGTGAAACCCATAATGTTGTAGGCCACCAGAAAAAAAAGCGCGGAGATAACCGAACGGAAACTCAGATACCTTCCCATTTTCTCAGATGGAACCATGTTCGCCAGCCAGTTATCGCGCAGTGGCCCCAGTAAAGTCGCCGGCACCAGCCCGAAAATCCATAACGCGATCAGCAGCAGCGGGTTAATTTGTTTAAAAAACAGGAAGACAAGAATAATCGGAATCCATGTGAAAGCATTAATGAGAGCCATCATGACGATGGTTCTCTTCATCGGTGTCTTTCCTTCCACCAAAGATGGCACTTTAATCAGCAGCATTGCCAGCACCAGGTTGGTAAATGTGCTTAAAAGAGCGACACTGGAGGCATCGGCACCGGTTGCAATAATGGAGGCCGATTGAAAATTACAACCCGCATTCTCCGCATTTACGGCTGCCGCCTCGGCATGGAATAGCCCCAGGCTGTTATCCTGTTTATCTGAACCGTTTTTTGAGAATAGTTTTATCACAACTAAAGGTAGGGATTGGCCAAAAAACGGACTAGAGTTGGTTTCAGGCTGGTTATTTATTCAATGGTGCATCATAAGCACGGAAACAAATAGCCATGCTGTAACAAATTCTAGAAACTTTATAGGTTTCGAGTAGTCCACCTGCAAGAATAAAATCAAAACAGATGCCAATTTACTCGCCGGCTGCCGACTGAGCGTAAAAGAGTCTTTTCAAGCGGGTTTTTCTCTAACAGAAAATAATCTGTTTCAAATTCCATGGTGTCCGGTATTAAACACAACTCTTTAATTTTGGCAGCCTAAACTTACACCGGTGCGCCACTATTCTTTTTACATCATCAATTTCGTCTATCTCTTCAAGCGGAATTTAGAGAGTTAGACCCGCGAATATTCACTATTTATCTGCTCAGAGACAAGCCATTAATCAATTTTTTGACCAACCACTTGCCTCCTTCTAACTATGATTATATCTTCGTTATGACAAATTGCAATACCTTGCAAGTTAAAAATTTTAATCTTTTTACGGCAAGGCGTCAGGCATGAAAAACAGACTATTCGCCTCCGTTCCAATCGATTAATTGTCATTTGTTGGGTTTTAGCAGTGTTACTGCAAACAAATAATCATAAAAAAGCCTACGTGTAAATTCGACCGCGCAAGCTTGCTGATTGATATGTTGGGAATCGTTCAGATTTTCCGGAAGCTCACCAGCCGCTTGAAGTCGATTACCCCGCTTTCGCTGTTATTTTCTACTTCAATCCCGGATTCCGAGACTGCCGCCAGCGCATTCAGCCCCCCCAGAAAAACAATCCCCACCCGGTTCGGCCCTACCGGTATCTGGCAGATGGATTCACTGGTATTCCCCAGCCGGTATACCCCGCCGATTCCTGCTTCTTTCATCTCGGCCATTTTTTCAGCGACCATAGCCCTGGACGGAGCCGGTATTTCACGGTAATTTGCCAGTATCCGGCCTTTCCCCGTCTTCGCGGCTTCTCTGACACTGGTCATTCTGGCGCGGATATATTGTTCCGATGGGTCCAGAGACGTGCCTTCATAGTAAATAATCGCTACGAAACGTTCCTGCTTCGGTTTTCTCAGTTCCAGAACGCCGCCGAATTTTGAAGATATAGGCACTCCCGATTTTGACAAAACGCCGTTCACCACCACGCTGCATACCGTGCCGATACCTACCTTCCCCTCCGGCACGATCACCGAACCCAGTTTCTCACCCGGTTGCGCCACGGCAACCAGCTCGCTAACGCAAAAACCTGCCGCAAACGCCTCATTAATTAGTGCCAGCGCCTTTTTTAATTTGTCTTTGGCGATCAGCGAAGTATTTATTGGCACCAGACCGGTGCGGGTTTTGGGGTCAAAGGTTGTTTGAAAAGCCAGTGTTTCCAGTTTCTCAAGGACAAACCCGACATGCTCCGGGGCTAAGGCTATCTTTAGTTCTTCCAGACCCTGAACGGTAAGCATCCGGCCGTCTCTGCCGAAAGGCTGCGTATGCCCGCGTTCATCGGTAATTCTGAGGTGATACCTCACCGCCCTCTCGCTGAGAGAGATGCCGTGACGTTCCAGTTCCCGCGCGATCGTAATGGAGCCTAATGGTTCGGAAGATTCGTTAAGCACTTTGAGAATAGCGATTATTTTGTGTTCTGTTTCGGAAGCAGAGCCCTGTACCATTGTTCCTTGAAACCTCGAAATCGGATGATAGACTGATTATGATGATATCTTACCATTCTTTGAAAAGGCTGGTCAGCGGTAATCTCCTGTCCCGTCCAAAAGCGCGGCTGGTGATTTTCACACCGGGAGGAGCCTGCCGACGTTTGTACTCACTGCGGTCGACTAATTTCGCGGTCTTCTGCACGATAGCCTTATCAAATCCCAGCGCTACAATCTGGTCTACTGATTTATCGTCTTCAACATACGCCGTCAGAATTGAGTCCAGAATCTCATATACCGGCAGGCTGTCGGAGTCTTTCTGGTCGGGTCTCAATTCGGCGGATGGCGGTTTGTCGATAATCGCCGCCGGTATCAGGTCGAATCCGGCTTGCGTATTGCGGTATCTGGTAATTTTGTAGACCAGCGTCTTGGGAACATCTTTAATTACGGCGAAACCGCCGGCCATATCGCCGTAAAGCGTTGTATAACCGGTGGCCATTTCACTCTTGTTGCCGGTGGTCAATACCAGCCAGCCGAATTTATTGGAAAGCGCCATCAGTAAATTACCTCTGACACGTGCCTGCAGGTTTTCTTCGGCGCTGTCCGGTTTTGCTCCGGTGAATGATTCGGTGAGCGTTTCCAGATAAGCCTGGAACGGTTTTTCAATTGAAATGGTTTTTAGTTTGATGCCTAAATTCTGTGTCAGTTTTTGGGTATCGGTAACGCTGCCGGTCGAAGAATACCGTGAAGGCATCGATATCCCGATGACGTTATCTTTTCCTAATGCGTCGACAGCAATCGTTGCGACAATTGCGGAATCAATACCACCGGAAAGCCCGATTACCACTTTTTCGAAGCCGTTCTTGTGGATATAATCCCTTGTTCCCAACACCAGCGCCTGATAAACTTCCGCCGCCGGTTCCAAAGCTGTGATATGTCTAAGTTTAATGGGTGGTTTTTGATTATGATCAGGTGTTTGCGATACGATTGTTTTAGTCTGGTGCCACCCAGTTTTCCCCAACAGCGGTGATTCTTTCCGCCACCGGGGGTCGTGGAGGCGCGCCCTGAATACCGCCTCGATATCGAGGTCAGCCACAATGAAATCTTCCTCAAACTGTTTCCCGCGAGCTATCAGATACCCACGTTCGTCAATCAACAAACTGTGGCCGTCAAAGACCAGTTCGTCCTGCCCGCCGACCAGATTGTTATAGGCAAAAATAGCCACGTTATCCAAGGCACGGGTAGCGATCATTTTTTCCCGTGATTCGCCCTTGCCGGCGTGGTATGGAGAAGCGCTGATGTTAATGATAACTTCAGCGCCGGCGTATGCCTGTACCGTGGCCGGCCCGGCTTCATACCAGATATCTTCGCAGATATTAATGCCGATGCCGATACCGTTAATCACATATACCGGGCACTCACCGCCTGCCCGGAAGTACCGGTTTTCGTCGAAAACGCCGTAATTGGGCAGGTACATTTTGTGATAGGTTCCGATGAGCTTCCCGTCTGAAATCAGGGCTGCGGCATTATAAATATCGCCGTCGGAATCAACGTAGCCGACGACGACCGTAATTCCCTGGGATGCTTCGACAATTTTCTGGAGCGATTGCAGATTAGCCTGAATAAATTGAGGCTTGAACAGCAAGTCTTCCGGGGGATAGCCGCAAATAGCTAATTCCGGGAGCGTAACGATATCCGCTTTTACCACGCGGGCATTGTCAATCGCTCCCAGAATTTTCTTTACGTTGCCGTCAAAATCACCAACTGTGGTGTTAATCTGCGCCATCGCAATTCTCAGGCGGCGCATTTTTCACCTCCAATTAAGAAAAAGCTGGTAATTTATTATAGCATAGGTTTATTAGAGCATCGGTAAGTAACGGTCCTGCTCGTATTTCGAGACATGGATACGGTACTGGTTCCATTCTATTTTCTTATTCTCGATGAAGGCATTGAAGACATGGTCTCCAAGCGCTTCCTTTACTAATGCGCTCTTTTCCGTCAATGCGATGGCATCGGCCAGATTAGCGGGTAAAGTCCGGATTCCCCTTGCCTCGCGTTGCTTTTCGGTCATCTCGTAAACATTTTCTTCGATCGGGTCCGGCGGCTCTAGTCCGTCTTCAATCCCTTTCAGTCCGGCCGCGAGCATCACACTGAAGCACAGATAAGGGTTGCAGGCCGGGTCGGGTGAGCGTAATTCGATTCTGGTCGCCTTCTCTTTGCCCGGCCGGTATTCCGGCACCCGGATCATATCGGAACGGTTGCGTTTTGCCCATGACAGATATACCGGCGCCTCATAACCCGGAACGAGCCGTTTGTAGGAGTTAATCCACTGATTGTTCACTGCGGTGATTTCCGGCGCGTATTTTAACAATCCGGCAACATAACTCCGTGCCAGCTTCGAAAGGAAATACTTGCCTTTGGCATCGAAAAAGGCATTCCTATCGCCCTTGAAAAGTGACTGGTGAACATGCATACCGCTGCCGTTGATACCAAAGACCGGTTTGGGCATAAAGCTGGCATAAACGCCGGCATTCATCGCAATCTGTTTGACCACCAGGCGGTAGGTCATTACATTATCGGCCATTGTCAGTGCATCCGTGTAGCGCATGTCGATTTCATGCTGACTGGGGGCTACTTCATGATGCGAATATTCAATACCGATGCCCATTTTTTCCAGTGTGATAACCGTATTCCGCCGCAGGTCGGTCGCTGCATCCAATGTGGTCATATCAAAGTATCCACCGGAATCCAGTGTTTCGGTGCCTTTGGAATCTTTGAAATAGAAGAACTCCAATTCAGGCCCAACGTAGAATGTGAAGCCTAAATCGGCCGCTTTTTTCAGATTTCTCTTCAGCACAAATCTGGGGTCGCCTTCGAAAGGCTGTCCGCCCGGCTTTAAAATGTCACAAAACATACGTGCGACGGCGTTATGTTCTAGCG
>Ga0224522_1000438_pt1 | contig 13942 bp, 11 predicted proteins | sample CFST25metaG_FD_182733 | JGI IMG/M metagenome (GOLD analysis project Ga0224522, IMG submission 182733) | Peat soil microbial communities from Stordalen Mire, Sweden - C.F.S.T25 | ecosystem: Environmental > Terrestrial > Soil > Wetlands > Peat | place: Sweden: Norrbotten County, Stordalen Mire...
TGCTGAGTAAAAACAAAGTGATAATTTTTTTCATGTTTATTTTTTTAATTTAATATTTACTCTGCAAATATTTTCAATGAATGTTTCGTAAATGATAATGAATCGTTAAGAAATTGTTAACAATAAATTTTATTTGATTTTGTGATAATTTTTCAATAATTTAAATGCTATGAATCCAATAAATAAGTTGTTAGTTGGTGTAATGCCGGTTTTCCCAAAAAAACTGATACGTGTTTTTGCAAACAGGTATATTGCAGGCGATAAACTTTCCGAAGCAATAGAAAAAGTCACATCTCTGAATTCGAAGAATATTCTTGCCACAATGGATGTTCTCGGAGAAAGCATTAAAGATAAAAATGAAGCAGTCCAATCCAAAGTTGAATCCATCGAGGTATTAAATGAAATAAATAAGACGGGTGTAAATTCTAATCTATCGGTTAAATTAACAATGCTGGGACTTAACATAGATTTTAATTTGTGCCTTAGTCTGGTAACAGAGATTCTTGAATGTGCTAAATCTTATAACAACTTTGTAAGAATTGATATGGAGGATTCTCCCGTTACAGAAGCAACCATCAAAATATTCGAAGCAGTAAGAAAAAAATTCGATAATGTCGGGCTCGTGTTGCAGGCTTACATGCGCAGGAGCGAAAAAGATGTTTTAAGACTGACTGAAGAGAAAGCTAATTTCAGACTTTGCAAAGGCATTTACATAGAGCCGGAATCCATTGCCTACAAAGGAAAGCAGGAGGTAAGGGATAATTATTTAAAACTTCTTAGGTTGATGTTCGAAAAGAAAGCATACGTCGGAATAGCAACACATGATGATTATTTAATTGAAGGAGCAAAAAAAATTATTTCCGAATTCGGTTTATCAAAAGACAAATATGAATTCCAGATGCTGCTTGGAGTAAGAGAAAATCTTCGCGATAAAATTGTATCAAGCGGAGAGAAAATGAGAATCTATGTTCCCTTCGGCGAAAGATGGTACCAGTATTCAATCCGCCGGTTTAAGGAAAATCCGAATGTAGCAGGACAGGTACTGAAGAGTATATTTGTCAGATAAAAACGGAAAATAGAAAACGAAAAATAGAAAGCTGTAGAATAGAAAATTGACTATTCACGTTTCACGCTCTTTATTATTAATTATTCATTACTATTTACTAATTACTTTATCGTCTTTCCCGGTTCCGATAGTGTCTTCATTGTCTCGTAAACATCCAGCCAGATTTTTGTAGTTTCGGGAAAAAGTTCGAACATCATATCTTTCATAGCAAGTGCATATTCCCTTATTTCGAATTGCGCGTGAGGGTCATCACGGAGCTCAATGAAATTCATAATTGCCTGAAAAGATGCAGTCCAGTAAACTTCCGTATATTGGTTAAGCGGCAAAATTATTCTTGCCTCTTCTTTTGCAATTCCGAGTTCGAGCATTTTATTATACGAATCTATAATCTGTTTCATAGTATTATCGAAAAGCTCTTCAGCCTGTTTCTGGTCATCTATGCTTCCTTCGGATGCCTGCTTATTATTTAATGATTGCTTGCGCCAGTTTGCAGGTTTATAAAAATCATTTACGGGTACATACCTTCCGCTGATTTCATTCCACGCGTGGTCTTTTGCAGGATAGCTGGAGGATGTTTCAATTCCGACCACGTGTTTATACCACTGCCTCATCACGAATTCGGGAGCCTTAACGTGAAACTGAACGATAATATGCCTGAACGGAGAGTAATGCCTGTTCTCGGCAAGAAACCTGACAAGTATCCTGTCGCCCTTATCAAATTGGGTTTTTCTTTTACCAAATGATACTCTTGCGGAATTAACCACGGTTAAATCACTTCCGAGTTTATCTATAACTTCTATAAAACCTTTATCCAGGACATTTTTAAGCATGTGATATTTATGTATTTAATAATTAATTGAATATTTTGTTGAAAAATCAGAAAGTTTAATATAATAAAAATTAAATCAAATTTTCATTTTAAAATAAGGGAATTAAAAAATACATAAATTTTTTGTATTAAATTTGGTATATTTAATGATTATTAAAAATAATTCAGCATAACATGGCAAAAAAAGAAGGTGCGAGAATAAACATAAAACTCGTAAGTGTGGATGGACCGAACAAAGGTAAGTCAGTCTATACATCGCAAAAGAACAGAAACAATACGAAAGAAAGACTTGAAGTAATGAAATACTGCAAGTTTACAAGAAAGCACGTATTGCACAGGGAAGCAAAATAATTCGGGATTAAACGCAATCCCGGTTCCGGTTATTTTCCCTCCCTCAAATTAATAACTTTTCTACAAAAGTGAAATTTGCAACCCTGCTATATATTAAAAATTCCAACGGTGATTATTTACTGCTTGAAAGAGTGAAAGAGCCTAACAAAGGCTTTCTTTCACCCCCGGGCGGTAAGCTTAAAATCGAGGAAGCCGAATCACCCGTTGGCTGTGCAATCAGGGAAGCATTTGAAGAGTGTAATATTAAGTCACACCCCTCTGACTGGAAACTGCTTGGAATCGTTACCGAAAAAGCATATCCGAACATCGGTGATATTATGATTTTTTGTTTTGAATACAAATATCATAAAGAAGAACTACCTGAAGTTTTTAATGAAGGAAAATTTATTTTTGTAAGTCCCGAAGAAATTAAAAACGCAAACATTCCGGAGACCGATAAACTTTTTATTTGGAATTTTGTTTTAGCAGATAAGCCAAACCTGTTCAGCATATACATCAATTGCGAATCATTGCCTTTCAGATGTATTATAGAGCAGGAATAAATAATTAAACAGTAAAGAAAATGGAAGAAGAAGAAACTATTACTAAAGAAAAGCAGAAAAAGACAGCATTACCCGATACTCAAAGCCAGATTGATATAAGAGAAATCCCAATTAATAAAGTAGGTGTAAAAAACCTTAAATATCCAATTGCCTTAAAAGATAAGGAAAAAGAAATTCAGCATACTATTGCCACAATCTCGATGACTGTCGATTTACCGATGCATTTTAAAGGAACTCATATGAGCCGCTTCGTGGAAATATTACAGAACAAGCAAAGAGAAATTCATATCGATTCCGTATATAATATCCTCGAAGAAATGCAGAAGAAACTTCATTCAAATGCCGCACACATCGAAATGGAGTTCATCTATTTCAGGGAAAAGAAAGCTCCCGTGTCGGGGAAGACGTCTTTGCTGGATTACAGAGTGAAATTTCACGCAATAAAGAATCAGGATAAAAAAGATTTTGTAATGACAGTAGTCGTGCCTGTTACAACACTTTGCCCGTGCTCGAAAAACTTATCCGATTACGGGGCGCACAATCAAAGAGGTGAAGTAAAAGTTGCACTCAGGTTTACGGATATGGTATGGATAGAAGATGTGATTGCAATAGTAGAAAAAAGTTCGAGTTCGGAACTTTACACGCTTTTGAAAAGAGAAGATGAAAAATTCGTTACCGAAAGAGCATATGAAAATCCTGTCTTCGTGGAAGACCTTGCACGAAATATTGTTCTTGAACTAAAAAAGAAAAAAAACATAATCTGGTTTTCGGTCGAGGCGGAAAATTTTGAAAGCATTCACAACCATAATGCTTATGCCATGATAGAATCCAGGGAAGAATTCAGTAACGGTCATTACAAGGATTTTATGATTAAGAGATATTGAAGTTGAAAATTATATGGTTAAAAATTTAAAGGTGCTATAGATTTTACAGCACCTTTTTTAATTACAATTAAACCGGAACAAAAACAATTATTTAGAGTTAAAATTATGTACCCTTTAGGGGGTATAATGTAAGTAATTAAGTTGTTTTTTGGAATTATTTAAATAATATAAAATAATTATATTAGAAGGATAACTTTAAATTAATTTATTATTAATTATGTTGAAAAAATCATTATTATTCGGTGTAATTTTAGCATTTACACTTTCTTTTTTAGCATTCACAAGTGCTGAATCCCAAACCGTACCAAAAATTTCTGTAAAGACAAATAAGAAATCATACAATCCCGGCGAAAGCGGAGTATTAACAATTAAGTTTAAGACTGCAGAAACCGTTAAAATTCCTTCCGAGCCCCAGGTCGAGGTTACCTTAAGCGGAGTTACAGGCGGAAGCCTGCAGGGATACCCTGGTGACGATTATATCGATTCAAAACAGGTTAAATATAGTTTTACGGTTGGCAACGATGCAGAAAGCGGTTCAACAATCACCATAACAGGTTCTGTAAAATTCGGATATTGTAATTCAGAATCGGGAATTTGTAAAATCGGGACACAAAAATTCAGCGTCAAGATTAAAATTAAATAATTAATGGGGGATATATATTATTTTATATCCGATGTTCATCTGGGCATAAAATCCGATATCGGTTCGAAAGAACAGGAGTCGATTCTGCTGATGTTTATGGATGAAATAAAAAGTGACGCTAAAGAATTAATTATTATCGGGGATTTGTTCGATTGCTGGATTGAGTACAAACAGGTTGTACCGAAAGGATTTTACAGGTTCCTTGCCAAACTGGACGAATTAATAAATAAAGGCATTAAAGTAACTTATTTATCCGGAAACCATGATTTTTGGTTCGGAAATTATTTTAAATATGAATTCGGAATAGAGATAATACATAAACCGGTTTCAAAAGAAATCGAAGGAAAGAAATTTTTACTGCATCACGGAGACGGGCTTGCATATAATGATACAGGTTATAAAATCCTGAAAGTCATTTTAAGAAGTAAATTTTCCCAGTTTTTGTATTCTCTGCTTCATCCGGATATAGGCATCTGGCTTGCAAAGAAGAGTTCATCCTCTTCAAGAGGGTATACAAATAAGAAAAATTATTCCTTAAAAGACGGCATGCAGGATTATGCAGTGAAAAAAATTGAAGCTGGATACGATTTTGTTCTGATGGGACACAGACATTTTGCGTATATTCATAAATATTCCAATGGGATTTATGCTAATTTAGGAGACTGGATAAGGATATTCAGCTACGGTGAATTAAGAAACGGTGAATTCAAACTTAAAAAATTCTACGATAAAGAAAAAAAGCAGGTAATTGCTTTTAAAGAAAGAGAAATAGTAAAAGAAATTGTTTAACAGCAAAAAAAATAAAGAAACAGAAATAAATAATTATTTTAACGACAAAAACTTCCGTCGTAAAAATTTAAAGAAGAATAAATTACAGAACATCTCCATCAGTACTGTTTTATTTATTTTTCTGATTATCTTTTTGGCTTTCAGCGGATATCTCATTTATTTATCTCAATCATTGCCGTCATTATCGGAACTCGAAAATCCGAAACTTGAAGAGGCAACAAAAATTTACTCCGATAACGGTGAACTAATTGATAAGTTCTACCTTAAGAACCGCACAAAAACCACGTTCGAGAATATTCCAAAGGATATGGTTAACGCACTGGTGGCAACAGAAGACAGGAAATTCTTTGACCACTGGGGCGTAGACGTTCAGCGAATCGGACAGGCTTTTATTAAAAATATATTAAAGCTTAAACTTAAGAAAGAAGGTGCTTCTACCATAACCCAGCAGCTTGCCGGGATTCTTTACCTCAACAGGAAAGAGATGACGATAAGCAGAAAGCTCCGTGAAGCAATGACTGCCGTTCAAATCGAGAAGACTTATACAAAGCAGGAAATTATTACTTATTATCTGAATACCGTGTATTTTGGAAAAGGAGCTTATGGAATCGAGGCTGCAGCATCTACATATTTCAACAAAACATCGAAAGACCTGTCTCTCGATGAATGCGCAATTCTTGTTGCACTTCTTAAATCACCGTCAAACTATGACCCGGTCGATAACCCGGAAGCCTGTAAAAACAGGCGGAACCTTGTATTACAGTCAATGAACGATGCAAAATACATTACTAAAGAAGTAATGGATGCAGAGATGAATGCACCTATAAAAGTGAGCCTGAGAACAGAAGAGATAAATTCGGAATCTAAATCCCCGGAATTTACTGAATATGTAAGACAGATAATGCAGCAAAAAGCCGAGAAATACGGTTTTGATTTATACAGAGACGGGCTGAAAGTTTATACAACTTTGGACACAAGATTTCAGAGACATGCCGAAGATGCAGTAAAAGAACAGTTAAAATCCTATCAGAAATCTTTTAACGGATACTGGAACTGGAAAAACAACAAGGAAATACTTGAAAGTAATCTGGATAAATTTATTAAGTCAACCGATTCATACAGAAGAGCATCGAATGATAATGAAAAGAAAAAGATTTATGATGTGATGCACAGCAATAAAAATGTTGTAGATTCTGTGAAAGATCTTACAACTTCAATACAGGTTGGCTTCGTAGTAATGAATCCGAAAACTGGTGAAATTAAAGCAATGGTAGGTGCAAATCCTAATACAAGAACGAAATACGGACTGAATCACGTGACACAGGTGAGAAGACAGCCCGGTTCATCGTTTAAACCGTTCGTTTATGCGGTTGCAATTAACAACGGTTATTCACCGGGTTATGAAATTTCAAACGATGCATTGAGCGTTAATATTGGCGGAAGAATGTGGACTCCGAAAGGCGGAGGAACAGGCGGAATGATGACAATGAGATATGCTATCGAAAAATCAATTAACGTTGTTGCAGTCAGGACTGCAATGGAAATTGCACCAATCGACAAGGTAATAGACCTCGCACATAAAATGGGAATAAAATCCGAATTACCGAATTTTCTTTCGCTTGCGCTTGGAGTCGGTGAAGTAACCCCGCTTGAAATGACAAATGCATTCGGGACATTCGCAAATGAAGGGATGTGGGTCGAACCGATTGCTATTACAAAAATTGAAGACAGAAACGGAAACATAATCGAACAGGTCGTTCCCGATACAAGAGAAGTGTTAAGCGAAGATGTTGCATACATTATGACCGATATGATGGAAGGAGTTGTTGATGAAGGAACCGCAACATCTGTCAGACAGTTTTTCCACAGACCCTGCGCAGGAAAAACAGGTACATCACAAAATTATACCGATGCCTGGTTTGTCGGATTCACTCCTCAATTCGTTGCGGGAGTATGGCTTGGATTCGATGATGCAAGAGTTAAATTCGGCGGAGCATACGGACAGGGCGGTAAAGCTGCAGCACCAATCTGGGGCAGCTTTATGAAGAAATTATATTCCGATGATGAGTTTGATTTTCCTGTTGAATACTTTAAAAGACCAAGCGGTGTGGAAGAAGTCAGCATTTGCTCTGTTACAGGATTGCTGGCAGGAGACGGCTGTCCTTCGACAAGAGAACTTGCGATTAAAAAACATTTACCTAGGAAATGCCCGGGAAATCACGCTATGCCTAAAGATTCACTTGGTGTCGGCACGTTCTCCGCACCGAGTACAACTGAGGAATGAGTAATGAATAATGAGTAATGTTGAGCAAAGTGAAATCCCGATGAGTTTGCGAATCGGAAAATAATAAAGAGCATTTTATTATTCATTTTAATATCTATTTGCTTCTTACATGATAATGTGAGATAAAATAATTTTATAAACATTAAAGAAAAAATATAAGATGGAAAGAACACTTTGTATTATCAAACCTGATGCAGTGAGAAAAAAAGTTCAGGGACACATTATACAAAAAATACTCGATGCGGGTTTTCAGATTCTCGGAATGAAAATGAGACATCTGACAGAAGCACAGGCAAAAGCTTTTTATTCAATACATAAGGAAAAACCTTTTTACAAAGACCTTGTAGAATTCATGACATCAGGACCTGTTGTAACAATAGCACTCCAGAAAGAAAACGCAATTGCTGATTACAGGAAATTAATCGGTGCAACCGATCCCGCAAAAGCAGACGAAGGAACAGTCAGAAAATTATACGCGAATAATGTTCAGGAAAACGCTGTCCATGGCTCTGATTCAATCGAGAACGGTAAAATCGAAGTAGGATTCTTTTTCTCCGAAGCAGAACTCGCTGGATAAAAAGAAATAGCAATAAAGGTTTGAAATAATAGAGCCGGGAATAATCCCGGTTTTTTTATTAGTACCGGAGGACTCCTCTTTTTAGTACTCCCGATAAAAATAAAAACTTTTATAATTATTCTCTTGTTTGAAATTTCAGAATTAATTATACTATTTTTCTGATTATTATGGGAACAATAAATTATTATTTTGTAATTATTTTATTTATTTTAATATTTTCAACCGCGTTTGCAGGTCCGCCTTATGATACAGATGACCCCGAACCTGTCGAATTCAGGCATTGGGAATTTTATTTATCTTCGAGGCCTGTTCACGATGATGCGGGCTGGAACGGGACAGCACCCCACGCAGAAGTTAATTACGGAGCTGTCGATAATCTTCAACTGCACGTAATATTACCATTTGCTTTTAACACTCCTAATGCAGGAAAAACAAATTACGGATTCGGCGATATTGAACTCGGTTTTAAATACAGGTTCATAAAGGAAACGGCAACAATTCCGCAGGTCGGAATTTTTCCTATGGTTGATATTCCGTCCGGAAATCAAAGTAAAGGTCTGGGAAATGGCACTGCACAGGTCTTTCTGCCTGTATGGATTCAAAAAAGTTTTGGTAAATGGACTACTTACGGAGGAGCTGGATACAGGATAAATAATGCATCGGGAAATAAAAATTCTGTTTATTTAGGATGGCTTCTTCAAAATCAGGTTAAGGATAATTTAAGCATCGGGGTTGAACTATATCATATAACTCCTGAAACCGGTGATGGCGAGGCTGAAAATCGTTTTAACATAGGTGCCGTCTACGACGTTACGGATAATCACCACATACTTATTTCGGCAGGAAGAAGCCTGAATGGTTCTACATTATTTCAGGGTTATATAGGTTACCAGTTAACATTCGGTCCGAAATAAAAAAAACCGGGTTTCTTCCCGGCTTTATTATTCCAAAATTTTATTTATTTCCGGACGGAGGGGGTGGCTTCTGAATTTTTATCGAGCGGACTACCTGCTCTATTTCAGCCTTGTGTTTTTCGAAGTGTTCGTTATTTATGAATGAGGCAATGTAAATATTATAAGCCATTCCCGAAATATAGAACCTGTAATAAGTCTGGTCGCCTTCCTGCTTGGGTTCGATTGAATAGATTATATTTTTTAAAGAATCTTCGGAAAATATATTTTTAAAATTGAACTGCTTCCAGTATTCGTTATTCTTATCAATCTGCACGCTCATATTCAGAGCTTCTTCTTTTTTCTTTACCGATGTATCGACAAGTATAACGCCCGTAAAATCTTTTTTATTAATATCCACTTCGCGGGAATCTATCTGCTTCCAGTAAGGAGGAAATTTACCGACCAGTCCGACTTCATTATCTTTTAACCCTTTCATGATGGAATCGGGAATAGGATAATTTCCTGCATTTTTTATTGTGCTGTCAACTTTGCTGTTATTGTTCGAAGTAATATTGTTGTTATGAACTTTTCTTAGTGAATCAAGCTCTTTATCTATTGCAGATGTATTTGTAGTATCAACCTTTTGCCTTGTCGGTCCTATTATACGTGGCGGTTTGACTTTTTTAGGAATAATCGGCGGAATTTTATTTGTATTCGTACCATCATCCGATGCTGGCTTTTCTTCTTCAGGAGGTTTATTCGGGTCTTCCACATTCTGCTGCAGGAACTGGTTTTCAGGTAAATCCTGCATTACAATTAGCCTTGGAGCCTCGACTACATCAGCATTCCCGTTTTTCTTTGAAGCATAAGAGTAAAACGATATCGTTGAAATAATATAAAGCAATACTGCACCCGCAAGACCGATCATCAAATTTCTCTGCATCATTTCTTTGTAAATACGCCATGGATTTTTCGGACCTAATTTTTCTTCGAGTCTTTCTTCGGGAGTTTTACTTGCATCTTCCAAATCATCACCGGGAGTATCACTGAATTTTTGAATTAAATTAGCAACAAGAGGATTTGGAACCAGTTTTGATTTTTGCGAAGCGGCAGCAATAGTTTTTTCTTCTTTGCTAAAAGGACCGGCAGTTTCCATAACAACCCCGCTGCCTATTGAAACAATAATTTCAATTTCCTGCGGTCTGTCTTTGGGATGTATAAATATTTTATTTGCCTGAGTTTCGCTGGAACCATCAGTATGTATATCTTCATCTTTAATAGAACAATCTATACTGACCGATTTATCCGTTACAACAACAACACGTAAAAGGTTTTCATCTACAAGACTTACCTGATAATTACTATCTTTTTCGAAATTCCCGACAGGAATAATTTCTTTAATTTCAACTTTGCTCTCTTCAAGAATGGGAACTAACCCGACCGAAACCATTATTTCGATTTCCTGGGGTTTTTCGGCGGGATGTACAAATATTCTATTTGTCTGTCTCTCACCTGTACTTTCGGAAGAAGAATATTTATCTTTTACATAGCAATCTATATTTACCAATTTACCGGTCAGTACCCTTGCACGTAAATGATTCTCATCAACCAGACTAATCTGGTAATTGCTTTTTCTTTTCAGTTTCTCATCAGGTATAAATACATTTGTTTCTTCAACCGGTACTGGAATTATTCCTAAAGTCTGCTCTTCAGAAATTATTTTCTCTTCAGAAGGTATTGGCTCATCTTTCTCTTTATTTTCTGCAGAATCCTGTTGAATTTCCGAATCGGGAATAACTACATCCGTATTTTGTATATTTTCCTCCGATACCTGATTATCTAATTCCCCGGGATATTCAATACTTTCCTCATCTGAAATCTTATTATCTTCTAAAACATGTTCATTTTTCTCTTTAATATCTGAATTTTCTTCCTTTGGAGGTTCATTATTTACCTTTTTGGGTCTGCCTCTTTTTGCAGGTAATTTTTTTTCGGAATTATTTGAAGATTCCTCTTTATTTATATCAGTATTTTCGTCTTTATCTGCCAAATTTTCAACAATTTTTAAATAATCTTTAATTTAGTTAACTTAATTATAACAAAAAATTCAAAAGTTAATAAAATTAATGTTTTGGGTTATCCGGATTTTTATTATTCAGATATTTTAAATCAATGTTTTTAAAGATATTTCCACCTCTGTAACTTAAACTATATAAAACAAAATTAGTTCAAATTATTAGAAAAATGCTGTAACCTGAGCTCTTCCCGTGTGAATTACCTGTTTATCCCCTTCGACCCGTCCGTCATAATTTACATTTGCCTGAATATTTTTAGTGATATTATAATCAAACATAACTCTCCAATAATAACTTTTTCCTGATGACTTACCGTTTGTTAATTCATACGGAAAATTAAGTGAACTTGTATTCATAATAATTTCATCCCTTTCAACCTCAAGCCGCAGTCTTCCGGATGAAGCAAATGAATATATAAATCTTAATATCTGCTGGTTAATATCTGCCCTGTTGCTTATTAAAGGATAAAAATCTTCTGCACGTGAAACATTAAGCTGAAGCCCGCTTTCGATTTGCTGAATCGGCCTGTATGTTAAATCTGAATTTACACCGTTAGAATAAATATTCCTGTTCCGCAGTGAATTTACGGGTGCAATGTTTCTGTCTGTTTTGTTGACAAATTCCAATTGCGTTGTCATGTCATAAGTCAGACCCAGTTTCACGCGTACAAGCCTTTGTACATTGTATAACCTCTCATTTCCGCTGCTGTACTGGTTTAGCCCGCGCTGCTGAATAAATCTTAAAAGTATCGAATAACTTGCGTTGTTTTCGAATAAATTCAAATCCTGCTGAATCCATTGCAAACCTGAAATTGTATTTGAATCATTTAAAAAAGTATTCAGCCTGATGAAATATAAATTATCGGTATTTGGGTCACGGCTTTTTTCATCAACTCTTAAAATCGTTTCCGTGGATATATTATTTGCAAGAGTCGAAAAAATATTATTCCCTGAGAAAACATAAAACCTGGATGGTTTTATGTAAACTCTTGCGGAAGCCTTTAAATCAACAGTCGGGAAAAACTGGTCAGTGGGAACATTTAATTTAATATAATTACCGTCGAAATTTACAAGCTGAAATTCATTTTCATCCTGAATTCCGTTTTGATTAAGGTCTCCAAGATAAATATAATTTCCCTGTCCGACCGGTACGAGTACAAATAATTTTTGAATCTTTGCCGTTCGTTCGCTGGAAATATTGTAAAGCAAATCCGTCTGAACAGCACTGTTTAAAGGTGAAATTCTTACTCTCGAATCGACCAATACTGTTTTTGTGTCCGAATTCCCGCTCTCCTGTGCAATTTCCGAATATGCCCTTTTTTGAACAGACAAACTGAATGAAGACGATAACCAGGTTGTTCCGTTGTAATTGAATCCGTATTTTTGTGTATATAGTTTTGATAGATTATAAAAGAATCCCTGAAAAACGTTATCATCTTTTCTGTAATCAAACTCTGCAAAAAAATTCATATTCAGGAAATTATTAAATGCCAGTTTTGGTATGTATTCATCGAAGGCAAAACTTTCCGCACTAAGACTGTCACCAAGTAAACCCTGTACCCTGTTTTTTCTGTTTTCAGCATTTAAGGAAAATACAAATTCCAGATACGGCTTGCTTAAATTCTTCTCACCGAAAAATTGCCTGTATCCCAGAAATGCATTATGCTTCATCCAGCTTCCGGAAATATTATAATTGGCATTTGAACTGCTTATATTTTCAAACGAATATTTAATTTTCGGCAGTGAAACAGTATCCAGTGGCAATGCAGGATTGTTAAACTCGAATGTTGCAATTGTTCTTTTTGAATCAAAATAATCGCCCCGCTTCAACTGTCCGTAATTTCCCCCTAACTTAAGATAATTCCCCAAACCCATATTTAAGTTTGCTTCCTTGAAGTCTTCTGTGCTTACTGTAGTATCCTGTACATCGAAATTCCTGTTGAACTCCACGGAATTTATCCTGTCGAGGGAATTAAACAATTTATTTATTACTCTTTGCTTATAATCAACTTCCAAATTCTTAAAATTCATTCCGAGAAGTTTTATATTGTTTTTATTAAAACCTACCGAGCCGAATAAAGCAACACCGCCGTTATTTGAATTCACATCGGCAAATTTATTCTTATTCAAATTTGAATATGCGGATTCAAGTTTCAAAATGAAACTGTTGTCCTTGGCAGGTGAATAATCCATTGTTATATCTGCTAACTGGTAAGAAGTAGGTGTAGGCAGAAATATCAGCGGTGCATAACTTCCCTGATTTATACCTATAAAATCATACTGGTATGTGCTCCGGCTGATATAGTCACCTTTACCGGAGCCGACAAATGAGAATGTAATATTATAAACAGCGTTCGAATCGCCGGGAGCAAACCTGTAAAAGGTATAACTTCCCGAACCTATAAGTGAATCTACTTTTATGTAAGAACCAATACCTCTGTGCGAGAGAGTGTCCCTTCCGGCAATCACGATACCAGATTTCACCGCTTTCGAAGGGTCATTGCCTGCATTTTTTAAAATTACCTTATCAGAATCGGAAAGCGTGAAATCTATTGTACTGTTTTGGTTATCTGTTTCATTAATATAGGAAAATCCTAGCGAAAGTTTTTTCTTGAGCAAATCAAGCTTATTGTTAAATGCTGCAAATGTACGGCTGTACTTCCTTTCGGAATATTCGAAATCGATTACAATTCTTGTAGCATTTGAAATTAATCTTTTATTTGTAAAAGTAATCTGCCCGAGCCCGTAATCTATTATGTAATCTGCCTGTTCACCGCGAGTCATCTGCACTCCGTCAATATATACTTTTTCTGAGCCCGATAAAACCAGAATATTAATTTCGTTATTTGCACCTGTCAAACGGTAAGGACCCTGCACCCCGTCACTCCCTGTAAATGAATTTGTATTATACTTTCCCTTTGATACGGCACCTGTCAGCAATATGCTTCCGAAATCAAATTCACCATAACCTTTGGCTCCCTGTATCTTCCTGCTGAAATTCAAAAATTCA
>Ga0224522_1000439_pt1 | contig 13906 bp, 10 predicted proteins | sample CFST25metaG_FD_182733 | JGI IMG/M metagenome (GOLD analysis project Ga0224522, IMG submission 182733) | Peat soil microbial communities from Stordalen Mire, Sweden - C.F.S.T25 | ecosystem: Environmental > Terrestrial > Soil > Wetlands > Peat | place: Sweden: Norrbotten County, Stordalen Mire...
AAGAAACTATAAAAGAAAATACTGAAAATAAAGAATTTAATAACATGGACAACAAATCTGCAACGACTAACAACAGAGCAACATTGCCGAAAAAATTCTTTTATAAAAAACAATGATTTAATAAAAATTAAAGGTTTCCGAAGTTGATAATTACTATTATGCTTTTTAGTTTTTTCAACGCAATCAGGGAAATCAGCGTAATCAGTGATCGTTCTTTTACATAATTTTAAAAAATTACAGGTCGCTCCTACGGAGCTAAAATTGGTTTGTCAAATCATTTTCTACAAACAGGCCGCTGCTACGGAGTTGAAAACTCGCCGTGGCGAGCTGAAGAATGCTTTCCTTTGCGCTCTTTGCGATAACCTTTGCGTCCTTTGCGGTTAAAATCTTTCAATCTACTTTCCTGGATTCCGGCTTAAAATCCGCCGGAATGACAGAACGGGGATTCTTGTTCTAGTGTAAATGCTCTCTGCTCTTAACTCTAAATAATAATCCGCTCTTATCTGTTACATCTGCGTTTATCTGTGTGCAAAGCTCTTAAAAACATTATTAAGACACTGTTTTTCATTTGAAATAATTTTCAATTTGGCTATATTTATCTTTTGTATTTAAATTTTAATATAATATTCCGATGGCGGAAAAAACTTTTAACATTGGAAAGATTTCTCAGGTAATTGGACCTGTTATAGACGTTGATTTCAGCGAAGGGAAACTGCCTGCAATTAATAATGCGTTAACGATTAAACGCACGACTATAGAAGGCAAAGAAGACGTGCTTGTTACCGAAGTTCAGCAGCACTTAGGAGAAGACAGGGTTAGAACGGTTGCCATGGACAGCACAGACGGACTGGTAAGGGGAATGGATGCAATAGATACAGGCGAGCCGATTATGATTCCCGTCGGACCTGAGGTTCTCGGAAGGCTGATTAATATCACGGGACATACGATTGACGGCAAACCGGAATTGGTAACAGACAAAAAATATTCTATTCACAGACCTCCTCCAAAATTCGAAGATTTATCCACCAAAAAAGAGATGTTCGAAACCGGTATTAAGGTTATTGATTTGCTCGAGCCATATACAAAAGGCGGTAAAACAGGCTTATTCGGCGGTGCAGGAGTAGGAAAAACGGTTATTATACAGGAATTAATTCATAATATCGCAAAACACCACGGCGGATATTCGGTTTTTGCAGGTGTTGGCGAGAGAACAAGGGAAGGAAATGACTTATATCGTGAAATGACCGAATCGGGAGTTATTAAAAATACTGCTCTTGTATTCGGGCAAATGAATGAGCCTCCGGGAGCAAGATTGAGAGTAGGATTGACAGCACTGACTATTGCAGAATATTTCCGCGATGACCTTGGCAAAGACGTTTTATTATTCATAGATAACATTTTCCGTTTCACACAGGCAGGCTCGGAAGTATCTGCATTGCTTGGGCGTATGCCATCGGCAGTAGGTTACCAGCCGACACTTGCGACTGAAATGGGTGCCTTGCAGGAAAGAATTACATCGACAAATAAAGGCTCCATTACATCGATACAGGCGATTTACGTACCTGCGGATGACTACACTGACCCTGCGCCTGCAACAGCATTTGCTCACCTCGATGCGACAACGGAGCTTTCGAGAAAGATTTCAGAGCTTGGAATTTATCCTGCCGTTGACCCGTTAACATCGACTTCGAGGATTCTCGACCCGCTGATAGTGGGCGATGACCATTACAATACGGCAATGGAAGTAAAAAGAGTGCTTCAGAATTATCAGGACTTGCAGGATATTATAAATATTTTGGGTATCGATGAATTATCGGATGAAGATAAACTTATAGTGGCAAGGGCAAGAAGGATTCAGAGATTCTTTTCGCAGCCTTTTGCAGTGGCGGAGCAGTTCACGAATATTCCAGGAAAATATGTGAAGTTAGATGAAACAATTAAAGGATTTAAGATGATACTTAACGGTGAATGCGACAATTTACCTGAAAACGCATTTCTATTTGTTGGTACTATAGAAGAAGCATTTGAAAAAGCCAAACGAATTCAAAATCAGTAATTACTTTGGATAATTTATTAGAACTTGAAATAGTAAGCCCGGTTAAAAGTGTTTACAAAGGTATGGTTAAATCGTTAACCGCTCCCGGAGTAATGGGTGAATTCCAGGTTTTATATAATCATGCTGCAATGGTAGCAGCTTTGCAGATCGGGATAATGAAACTTGTAAACGAAAGAGGTGAAGAAATATCTTTTTCGACAAGCGGAGGAATACTTGAAGTGAAGAGCAATATAATATCAGTGCTTGCGGATACTATTGAGACCAAGGAAGAAATTGATGCTGAAAGGGCGAGAAAATCACTGGATAGAAACGAAAAAAGGCTGGCCGAACACGAAGAAACTCTTGACAGAGTACGGGCAGACCTCTCCATAATGAGAGCAAAGAACAGGCTGCGTTTAATTAGTAATGAATAATAAAGAGCAATTTTATTTGATATTTGGTATTGGAACTATGTTTTTGGACTTTTAAGTTTTAAAAAATTTTTGTATTTTTACAATTCCTCTTTTGTTTTTTAAATTTATTTATATAGTTGCAGGGGATGTAGCTCAATGGTAGAGCATCGCCCTTTTAAGGCGGTGGTTGAAGGTTCGAGCCCTTCCATCCTCACCAAAAAAGCCACTTTTAAGTGGCTTTTTTGTTTTCAAAAATCTATTTATTTGTAAGACCGGTTCAGATTTATTTAATCTTTTCCAATGAGATATTTCCGCCCAATGTTTTGCACTTTATCAGTTCGCCTCCCGAACCGATATCTCCTGACATTTTGTGATTAACGAGTTTATTAACATTACTTGTAAGAGGAAAATCTGAATTTATTTCACCGCTCGTGGCAGTAAGCTCGACTTTTGCCGAAGAATTTTCCGGTATATAGAGATTAACATTTCCTCCTGATGTACTTAAGTCCATACCCTGAATTTCACCGTTGTATTTAATTGTGATATCACCTCCGGCAGTCTTAGCTTTTATTGAACCGTCGGAAGCCGTAATATTTATATTGCCGCCTGCTGTTTTAGCAGATACATTTCCGTTTATGGATTCAATCTTAACATCACCGCCTGCAGTTTTAAGATTTGCGTTACCATTAATATTCCTTAAATCAATATCGCCGCCTGCAGTTTTCATATTTACACTGCCCGTGAGGTCTCCGAGAGTAATATCACCGCCTGCAGTTGCAATAGAAGTATTGAATTTATCGGGTATATTAACTTCAATTTTAAGGTTTACATTTTTTAAAGCTTCGACACCCTGCGATTTGCCCGCAGTTACGAATATATCCCCATCTTTTTCGCTTATCTTAAATGTCATATTATCTTTTGCGTTATCATTACCCGATATTTTTATATAGGCTTCGGATTTATTCCATGTGGAAACAGTAACATCACCGCAATCAGCTTTAACATTTAAAGTCTTGCCCTGAGATGTTGACAGGGTTTGTTCCTTAATAATTCCATCGGCTAATATGTACTGTACAGGGAGAGAATAGATTAAAAACAAAAAAATAATTTTCCTTAACATTTTTACTCCTTTTTTTATTTATATACGGGGTGTTTATAAAAATGTTTTAATAATATTATTTGAAACTAATTAATTGTTTATCCGTAATAAAAAGTAGAAGTTTAATTCGGAATTCCCCACGGGCAAAGAGAAGAGAAGAATAATCACCCCGTATAAACGGGGTCGGGGGATTCCGATTTTTTATTTACCCGCCCTGTCAATAAATTCAATCTTTGATGCATTCTTTTTAAGTTTCATATTATTGAAAAGCTTATTAATTTTAAGGATATTATATTTATGGTATTGTACAGCAAAAAGTTAAGTTTATACATTGTTATTTTAGTCTTTATTGCGTTTTCCAATGTTTTTTCGCAGGGGAAAATTTCAGGAATAGTTAGAGACGAAAATTATACTACTCCGTTAAAAGATGCTGCAGCCGAATTATTTTATGATAACGGAAAAGAAAAAGTATCGGAATCCAATACAGATGGAACCGGTTTTTTTGCATTTAATGATTTGAAATATGGTTTATATGAACTGAAAATTTCATTAAAAGATTATTCGGGATACGAAATAAGTTATATTAAGATATCGGAAGAAACACCGGTTGCAAATTTTGATACATTAAGACTTGAATCCGGAAAAAATTATGTAAAAGTAATATTGTTAAAAGGTGTATTTGAAGAATCCAAAATCAAAAATGATAAGATTTTAATAGATAAAGAGAATATTAATAAAAATTACCATAATGGCAAAATATCAGGTACTATTAAAGATTCAAATGATTTTAAACCAATAGAAGGAGGAACCGTTGTTTTATTTCGAAATGATTCTGCTAAATATTATGCCGGAATGATTACCACGGAAAAGGGATATTTTTCTTTTGATAGTCTTGAAACCGGAAAATACAGAATTAAATTATCATCTATCGGTTTTAATACTCTGGAAATTAAGGATATTTATATAAGTGACATTAGATCTAAAATCAATCTCGAAACACTATATCTTTCTACGGATACAGGTGCCCGAAAAGAAACTTTATATTCGACAAAAGAAGTATTAGTTGAGGATGAAGCGCCTTTGATGGAATTAAACGATGACAAGAAAATTTTCAATGTGGATAAAATGATGACAACAAAGGGAGGGACGGCAATCGATGTATTAAAAAAACTGCCGATGGTTGATGTAGATGCGCAGGACAATGTGACACTTCGCGGAAGTGCAAATATAGTAATATTAATTGATAATAAACCGATGAAGTTTGCAAGCCTGAGGCAGCTTCCTGCCGATGCAATTAAAAATGTTGAAATTATTACGAATCCTTCCGCAAAATATGAATCAGAGGGTGTTTCAGGAATTATTAATATTGTAATGAAAGATAATGAAAATAGGGGAATTGGTTACAATGGTTATATATATTCGAGTTACAGGGATAATCAAAGTTACAATTCCGGTTTAGGATTTGATTTAAAAAAGAATAAATGGACATTCTTTTTAAACGGCGGGCTGGGAAGATATAAATACAAATCGGATAATACATCTGATATTACATATTTACAACCTTCATCTTATTATAATTCTATTTCGAACGGCAACGGGGACAATAAATATTACTTCGGGGGATTCGGTGCTGAATATGAAATAAATAAAGGTCATAGTTTAGGTTTCGATGTTTATTATAATAAAGGTGATTACGGGAATTCGTATAATTCAAAAAGTTACAATTACGATGCGCTGCATTTACTAAGTTCGTTATATACCAATTTATACAGCGGAGACGGCAATAACGATAATATTTTCACCAGCATATATTACAATGGAAAATTTGATAAGATGGGTAAAGAATTGAATTTTGATGCAACATATTCAAAATTCAAAAATAAATATAATGCGGGTCAGAACATTCAATATTACGATTCTCTCTCTGTTCCCGTAAATAATACACCTTCGGTACAGTTGAACACAACCAATGATAACAACAGCAATCTCAGGATACAACTTGATTTGACTTATCCTGTCAATGACCAGACAAAATTCGAGACAGGGTATAAGGGGACAATCAGGTCGAGTGATAATGATTTCAGTTCCGATACTTTAAATTATATAATGAATTCATATGTAAGGAATAATGATGTCACAAATCATTTCAAGATGACCGATTATATTAATGCGTTATACGGTACGTATTCACAAAAAATAAAAAACTTCAGATTTAAACTCGGACTCAGATTGGAGCATACTTTAACGGACGGTTCATTAATTACCAACGGGATAATATTTTCAAAAAATTATCTCGATGTATTTCCGACATTAACGTTTTCACAGAAATTAGGCATGTCGCACGAATTGCAGGTAAGTTACAGCAGGAGAATTACAAGACCGAGCATGTACAGGTTGAATCCGTTTGTAAGGAAAAGCAATTTACTATTTATCAATATCGGGAATCCGGAACTTGAACCCGAGTATTCCGATTCATATGAACTGAGTTATATATTTATAAGCAATCCGATAAACATAACACCTGTTGGATTTTACAGAAGAACGACAAATGTAATTTCGAATTACAGCTACATTCAGGATACAAATACTACAGTTACAACTTACAAAAATGCAGGGTCAGGTTATTCATACGGAATGGATTTTATTGTAAGTTCAAGAGCACTGAAATGGTGGAATATAAATTCGACATTCAGTTTCTATAAAATAAAATACGATGCAGGGCTTGTGAATGATTTCAGCGGAGAGGAAGGATTTTCATGGAGGGCAAATATAAGGTCATTTTTCACGATTGGAGATATCTTTAACATAGAAGTATATTATAATTACAACGGAAAGAGAATAAATGCAAGCGGATTTAATCAGCCTAGCAGCAGTCTCGATATATCCGTCAATAAGAACTTTTTCAGGAAAAAACTTACGATTGGAATCAGGGGTGAAGATTTATTCAAGACAAATACCTGGGGAAGCGAGACAAACGGAGTCGGGGTAAAAAGTGTTTACAATTACAACTGGGATTCGAGGGGAGTGTACCTGAATTTGAATTATAATTTCGGAAATTCGGATGATTATTACAAAAAATCAAAGAACACAAAGCAAAACGAGAACGAGAAAAGCGATTCGAACGAACAAGGAAACAAATAGTATTGTTTTTTAACTTCAGTTTAATTTTATTATAAAAATAAAATAGTATTATATGAGGAAAATTTTCTTAATTTTAGTGTTAATTGTTACAGCAGGGGCATTTAATTTATCATATTCACAGATAAAACTTATAACCGAAACAGATTCAAAGATAAAGAAAACATACGAAAATTATATTGAGAAATCCGTAAATACAGTTACACTTTACCGGTATGATATCGACAGCGGGGAAGTGGATAGTGAATCTGAAAAGATAAGCAAAACTTTTGTGGATTTGAATAAAAATACTTTAACGGATATTTCTTATTATCCCAATTATTCAAAAACAGTTGTAGCTTTCAATGACAGTAAAAACATTTCAGATGTTTCAATTTATTATTCGGACAATTCTTTGATGAGCAGGGTCATTACAAAATATGAAACCGATGGAAATGTAAAGCATAAAATTTATTATTTCGGGAATTCAATGACGTTCAAAACCATCAACTCATATTCCTCGGGAAATTTAGTAAGGCAGGACTATGTTGATTCACTCGGGAAGAATTTAAGTTACAGTAAGTTATATTTTGATAATTCGAACATGTTAATTGAGGAAGATAAGTTTAATCAGGCAGATTCTCTCGAAATAGTTTTTCAATATTCATATGATAACGCCGGAAATTGTATTGAAGAAAATGTAAATTATCCCGGTGCAAGTTATACCAGTAAAATAGTTAATAAATATGATGACAGAGGAAATAAAACGGAATCTGTTATGTACGGCATTGGTGATAAAATTACATCCAGAAGTGAATACAAATATGATGATAAAAGTTTAATGACGGAGGAATCAACTTTTTCAATTGACAATAAACCGGTCACAAAAAACGAATATAAGTATGATGAATACGGCAAGAAAACAGAATGGAAATCATATGATTTTAAAGAAGACCTTGAGTATTTGTATAAAATTATTTATGATGAGAAATGATAAGAGCAGAATTAAGAAGTTAGGAGTTAGAAGTAAGAAGTTAGAAGTTGTAATAATTTATTTTAGAAATTCTCCTGCCATATTAAAGACAGCATTAAAGCTTTTATCGACTTTATCCTGAATGCTTTCTCCCAGAGGGAAAGGGGAAATGTGGTCATAATCAAATGCAAAATCCATTACTTCGACATCAATGGGAATCCTATCTTCAGTACCCCGCAGAGTCTCTATGACAGACAGAGGCGGAATGACATCGTCGTGTACCAGGGCAAGAGCTTTAATTCGGCTTGATAAACTCTTCAGTTTATTTTCCCTATAATCTTTCATCATGTCTATAGTAAGCATGCTTTTAAAATCCATTGCCGCATCATCCGGATTGTTGAAGTATCGGCTCAGTGCTTTATTTTTAGACACTTCCGTTTCAAAATTATGCACATAAAAATTAGTCATTGATTTATATGTTTCGCTGTCATAAATATATTTTGAAGTTGCATACATTCCGCTCATTGTTGGTCCTCCGCAAAACAAAAATGCTTTTGTATCAGAAAGCCATTTATTGTAATTATTCATCACCATAATCTCGGTAACAAAAGCTCCTATAGAATAGGAGAAAAAATCAATCGAGGCATCATTATTTATGCAGGGGTGATTACCTGATTTTATCCGGGTAAATAATTTTATCAAATCAAAATAAGTCCTGAGTCCGGACCAGAAAAATGTATCGGGTTTAAACTGCAGTCTTGTGCTTATTGCGGCATTGACAAACGAAGTTTCCGCAATATCCGGAAACAGGGCTTTTCTTTCTTTAGAAAGATTATTCATGATTCTCGGATGAATCCATGACGGAGGCACCCTGTTAATATGAAATGAAATCGGGAACATCAGTACTGCTTTGCCTGTACGCTCGTACAAAGCTTTAGCCCAGGTGTGATATTTATCCCAGTTTTTTTCGTTTAATCCGTGCAATAGGACTATGACCGAATCGGATTTTATACCGTCATTTTTTTTATAAACCGGATAAATGAATTTATTATTCTGCCGGACTTCCGAGTCTATTATGTCAAATATTTTTAACGATTCGCTGCAATCACAGTTCTGAATTACTGAAATTTTTCTAATAAATTCTTTGTTGTATTCTGAAATACCGGAACAGTAAGATTTATCCGGGAAGCGGTTGTTAATATCGGAAAGAAAAGGAATATTATAAATACTTATTCCGTAATCATCAACGTTGATTATTTCCGATTTGAAATTATAAATTTTTTTTAAAGTAAAATATTCGTTAAGATATTTCATAGGTACAAAATTAAATTATATTATTATCTTATTAAATCCTAATTTATTTCTCAAAAAAAAATTATTAGTAAATCAATTTTTTTCAGATGATTATTAATATTTGTTTTTCAAAATTATTCATACCCGGATTTGGAATAAAAATCTTCACTATTTTTTAACTAAAAATTGCGTAATTTACAGTTTTTATTAATGATTGTCAGGCAGATTAGTTATGTCAATGGTATCCATTAGTCCTAAAGCGAAAATAGGAAAGAATTCGAGAATCAGGGAATTCAGCGTTATCGAAGATGATGTTGAAATAGGTGATAATGTGGAAATTGGTCCCTCCGCATTTATCGGAAACGGTTCCAGGATAGGAAATGATGTAAAGATTCTGCACGCATCTTCAGTAAGCGTGTGGCCGAACTCAGTTTCTTATAATTTTGAGGACAGCACTACTGAAGTAGGTGACGGCACAATAATAAAAGGTCAGTCAACAGTCTGCAGGGGAACGAAACACACATTAAAAACAATAATCGGAAAGAACTGCTATATAATGAATCACGTTCACGTCGCTCACGATAACAGGATCGGGGATAATGTTACGCTGGTGAATGGCGTAAATCTTGGCGGGCACGTAGAGATAGGGGATTATTCGAATATAGGAGGGCTTGTAGGTATTCATCAGTTCAGTAAAGTCGGGAAATTTGTGATGGTGGAGTCGAGCACAAAAATTCACAAAGACATTCCGCCTTACATACTTGCAGGGAGATTACCCATAAGGTACAGGGGATTGAATTTAGTAGGTTTGAGAAGAAACGGATTTTCAACAGAAGTAATTCAAAATATAAAAGATGTTTACAGGGTGATATATGACTCGGGATTAAACTTCAAAGATGCCTTGGAAAAAGTAAAATCGGATTTTAAATTAACGGAAGAAATTAACGAAATTATAAAATTTATAGAAAAAAGTACAAGGGGAATTTTAAAAAAATGAATTATAAACTCATTCATAGACTTATCGGATTATTTGTTTACCTGGTAGCTGTATTTGTTTTGTTTTCCACTGTTCAGCCGTCAGTATCGTTCTGGGATTGCGGAGAGCTTTCAGCAGCTTCGTATTTTCTGCAGGTAACTCATCCGCCGGGAGCACCACTGTTTATTCTTGTAAATAAAGTCACGTCACTTATACCATTTGCCGAGAACATGGGGTTCAGGGTGAATTCTCTTACAGTTATCACAAGTGCATTTTCGGTTTTGTTTTTATACCTGGTAGCAGTGAGGCTGATAAATAATTACAAAAGAAAACAGGAGCAATCGAATTTCAGTTATATTGTAACATATATCTCAGCTGCGATAGGAGCTTTTTCACTTGCATTTTCCGATACTTTCTGGTTTAACGGTACAGAGTCAAACGTATTTGGATTCAGCACATTCCTGTTTACACTTATGGTTTGGTTAATGATGGTCTGGTGGGAAAAAGCAGATGAGCCTGGGAACGAGAAATATCTAATGCTGGTAGCTTTTATAATCGGTTTATCGCCTGGAGTTCATTTAATGTCTGTTCTCGCAGCAGTTCCTTTTGGTGTATTATTTGTAATGAGAAAATATACGCTCAACGAAGAAGTTGCAAAGGAATCAGGTAAGATTCTGATATATAATTTAATTGCATTAATTGTAGTTGCATTTTTTATGTGGGGAACACAGACTTCAAACACGCCTCCGACGCCTGCAGAATTTAAGTCTTTTGATTCGACTTTTAAAATAATTTTACTTGTTGTAACGATAGTATTTGTTTTTATTTTTCGCAAAAAAGTTATTCACAGGAGTTCATTATATTTACCATTTGCAGTGGGTATAGGGTTAAACTTTGTTGTTTACCCCGGTGTAGTAAAATATTTGCCTCTCGTCATTTCTTCGTTATCCGGAAATAGTTTATTTGTTGATTCATTTTTATTTTTAGTAGTATTCAGTACAATTGGTATTCTGATATACTGGTCGCAGAAAAATAAAAGACCTATGATAAACCTGGTCTTCTCATGTTTGTTTTTTGTAATACTGGGCATTACCACTTATTCAATGATAATAATCCGTGCAAACAAGCAGACACCGATGAATGAAGATGAGCCTAAAGATTTCTCAACACTCGTATCTTATTTAAGCCGAGAGCAATACGGTGATTTTCCGACGTGGAAAAGAAGATATTCATCTGAGCCTCAGCACAGGCAAATCTGGCAGAACTATTCAAGCGACCTTGACTATTTATTGAAATGGCAGATTAATCATCAGTATAACAGGTATCTATTCTGGAATTACATAGGAAGAGAAGGATGGCAGCAGGATAAAGGGGCGGATTTAAAGAAACTGTTTGCAATACCATTCCTGCTTGGGATGCTTGGAATATTCTATCATTTCCGGAGGGATTGGAAGATGGCATCTGTATTTTTTGCAGTGTTTATTTTTATGGGGTACTTCATTTGTTTTTACCAGGACCAGCAGCAGGTGCAGCCGCGTGAAAGGGATTATTTCTATGCAGGAAGCTTTTTTATATTTTCAATTTTCATTGCTCTCGGTGTAAGGGGGATTATAGATGAAATTCAGGAGAGGTTTAAAGAATCCTCCTCGAAAATTCCGGCAATGGGAGTATTGCTTTTTGCAATAGTATTTGTTCCTTTAAATATGCTGAGAGTAAATTATAATGAACACGACAGGTCAAAAAACTGGATTCCATGGCAATATGCTTATAACATTTTACAAAGCTGTGCGCCGAATGCAGTACTCTTTACATGCGGAGATAATGATACATTCCCTGTATGGTATCTTCAGGATGTCGAGGGTGTAAGACGTGATGTAAGAGTAGCAAATTTAAGCTTGATTAATACAAACTGGTATCCGAAGCAACTGAAAAATACGACACCATACGGTTCGCAGAAAGTGGCGATGAGCTACACCGATGACCAGCTCGATAGACTTCAGCCGACTGAATGGAAGCCAAGGGTAATTGAACTGCCCGTTCCGAAAAATGTATATGATGAATTCGGAATAAAGGACACGACAATTACAAAACAGGGTAAAATTTCGTTTCTTATGAATGCCACGCTCGGTGATTCAAAAGTAAAAGGCGTCCGTGCCCAGGATTTATTAATCAAGGATATAGTTGAACAGAATAAATGGCAAAGACCGATTTATTTTGCAGCTACCTGCGATGCAGGCAGCAGAATCGGGCTTGATGATTATCTTCAGCTCGAAGGACTGGCTTACAGGCTGACACCCGAGAAATTCGACAAAGGAGAAAATGTGAACGTAAATTTAACATCAAATGCGCTGCTTGGTGAAAATGTCAATCCGAATAAAGAATTCCAGAGAGGATTTATAATTAAAGGGTTTAATGACCCGAAAATATTCCTGGAAGAAAATCAGGAAAGAGTCGTAAACTACAGCTATCGTATTGTATACATGTCTTTAGCGAATTACTATATGACGGCTCAGAGAAATAACGAAATGGCAATTAAAACCCTCGACAAGATGGAAGAAAACTTCCCGACATCAAAAGTTGCAATGGATTTCAGGATGCACTATCAGGTTGCCGAGATTTACTATAATGCCGGAGCCAGGGAGAAATTTAAAAGTATGATTACGGGAATCGAAAAAGAAGCCAATGATGTATTGACTTCCGAGAAGCCCGGTTCATACGAGGTTCAGGCTGCACAGTATATATTGCAAAGAGCCAGGGAGCTGCAGGACAGCATTAAGACCAAATAGGCAAATAATTTACAATGCTGCGGAGAAATCCGCAGCATAGTTTTTAGTTAACGGGGGGAGATATTTTTAAAATATTAGTTAATTAAAAAGAAATTATGAATTATAAAAACTACCTTGAAAGAATCGGGTATTCAGAAAAACCCGAAGTCAATTATGAAACACTAAAGACATTACACAGGAAACATCTTTATTCTATTCCATTCGAAAACCTTGACATACATAGAGGCAAAAAAATTATTCTCGATATCAACCTTATTGAAGAAAAAATACTCAACAATAAAAGGGGAGGTTTCTGTTACGAATTGAACAGCCTTTTCTTTGAGCTGTTAAAAGAAATCGGATTTGATGTGAAAATGCTTTCGGCAAGAGTATACAATGATGATGAGGTGCCGGGAGATGAATTTGACCACATGACTTTGCTTGTTAACATAGACGGGGAAGAATATCTGGCAGATGTCGGGTTTGGCGACAGTTTTATAGAGCCGGTTCAGTTCAATCCCGATTTTGTATTTGAAGATGACGGAGGGTTTTTCCAGATTGTAAAAGAAAATGAAAAACATTTTAAATTACTAAGGTCAGAAGATGGTGTTTTGTTCACTCCAAAATATTTATTTTCAAAAGATGTAAGAAAATTATCAGATTATACCGAAGCTTGTGAATATACTCAGACATCTCCCAAATCACATTTTACGAAAAATAAATTATGCTCAATTGCAAACGACTGGGGTAGGGTTACGCTCGTAAACGATAAACTGGTTATAAAAAAAGGCAGTAATAAAGATGAAAAGCCTGTACGCAGTGAAAAAGAATTTAACGAGAATCTATTGAAGTATTTTGGAATAAGTATTTAACTAATCGATTACGGTACTTTTGAATTTTTTACGCTGATTGATGTAAACTCCGATTGCGAGGAAAACTATTATACTAATAACAATCATACCTATCTCATAAAGCATATCGGTTTCTTCGGTAAATAAATCATATACTACCATCCCATCCATAATGAGTAATATAATTATTATCAGAGACAGCAATATATTAATAATTTTTACAGGCACGTCTTTATTTTTCCCTCTGAGCAATTTTATGCATTTAATTGGAAAATATCAAATCATTAAATATTGCATAATAATTTAACGCATTATGTGTCTGAAATAATAATCTTTTATATCATTTGTCAATATAATAAAAATTAAAAATCATTAACAGTATTT
>Ga0224522_1000440_pt1 | contig 13898 bp, 4 predicted proteins | sample CFST25metaG_FD_182733 | JGI IMG/M metagenome (GOLD analysis project Ga0224522, IMG submission 182733) | Peat soil microbial communities from Stordalen Mire, Sweden - C.F.S.T25 | ecosystem: Environmental > Terrestrial > Soil > Wetlands > Peat | place: Sweden: Norrbotten County, Stordalen Mire...
CTACAGCAACAAAAGGAAACCGAGAAAGAGAGACTACAGCAACAAAAGGAAACCGAGAAAGAGAGACTACAGCAACAAAAGGAAACCGAGGAACGAAACGCCGCGATTGCGCAGCAAAATACAATGCTCAAGGAAAAGAAGATTCAAGTACAAAAGGAAATTGCCGAAATGAAGAAACAGTCGCAGGAGAAACTCAAGCAGATGGATATCGAGGACAGGGAACGTGATCGCGAATTCATCCGCGAGGAGAATAACAAGAATCGCAGGATGTACCTTACCGCCAAGTTCAACAAGTACACCGACTTTCGCGTGTATGGATCGCCAGCACGACAATATATCGCGTGTGATAGTGCAATGGATGTCCTTGGATTCAATCTCTACAATACGACTGGTATTGTAGAAAAGGCTACACTCAAGATAATCGAGGATGCGATTGCTAATATCAGCGAATCCATTCCCGTTATCGAGCGTGGGTCGATGTCCAATATCAATGCTATTGATGTGTCCAATATTTCACAGATCGTAGATGCAATTGCATCGCAGTCCAATATCCATTTAGAATCGATCATAGACAAAGCTACATTTATCCAAGATACTGCCATTGCTGACGAGCATCGGCACATCAAGAATGAATACACTACCAAGAAGGAAAAGCAGCAGCCAACCAAATATTCCAAGATGAAGCCAAAGACAGAATATCTACGCGCGCTAAATGAGGTTCGTATGGAAGGCGATCGTATGAAGATAAAATGCTACTGTTGCCAAAAAGAGATATTCTTGGATTCGTCTGCTTGCCATCGCTCTCATGATATTCCACGATCTGATGGAGGAGACTGTTCGAAGGATAACATATATTTATGTTGTTCCACATGCAATCATGATATGAGTGACGAACTCAGTGTTATCGAATACAAAACGCAGATATATGCCATGATCATAAGTGATCCACCCAAATAGTATATAACCAAAAGCTTCTCAATGTTCAAGACAATCACTTCGAATAAGCACTTCTTTGAGCAACTCGATGCGAATTCCATTATTCGACAACTTCTAAATGATGAGGTCATTGTAGTATCGCAGGAATTGATGCAATCTGCCATTAACGCCAAGCTCAAACCCAAGGAGCTGGTTGTAATCGACACCATTCCGAAAACAGTCAAATACCTATCTGATAAATATGCATTTCAAACATGGTGGATCTTATGCGATTACGAGATGCTGAATTCGCTGATCATAAATGGCTCCATCATGGATGTGTATATAGTCAAGAATTTCAATAAACACATCCATGATAGCTCTTCATCTATTAAAGCATTACTCGAGCAACCTGAACTTGGTTTCGAATTGGTATCTATCACACGAGATGATACCATCACACCAAATGACATTTCTCACTATTTCCGATGCAATCATGAGGAGGTGCAATTGCTTATCACCATGCATGAAATCATATCCACTGGGTTTATTCGCCCGAGCAGAACTGGAGTACCAACTCGTTCTATATTTGGAAAGCAGTTCGAATACATGATGGTCGAACGAATCGATCCAATTACTGGAAAGAGCTCATTTAGGTTTCCTATGCTGACTACCAAAAAGATGTTCATTCGTGGAGTATTTGCCGAGTTGCAATGGTTTCTGAATGGAGATACCAACTCAAAAACACTGGAATCGCAAGGAGTCAATATATGGAAAGGAAACTCATCTCGAGCATATCTCAACAATCATAACCTAACTAACTATCAAGAAGGAGAATGCGGTCCTATATATGGACACCAATGGCGATCGTGGTCAGCGCCATATGTAATCGGCAAGAGCCAATATCGTGGCGAAGGTATCGACCAAGTGCAGAAATGCATCGATTCGTTGAGGAATGACCCATTTGGGCGACGTCATATCATTTCTGGATGGAATGTGGATCAGCTTGACGAAATGGCACTTCCGCCATGCCACGTTTTGTATCAGTTCTTCGTGCATGAAGACAATAATCAAATATATCTATCCTTGTCCATGTATCAGCGCTCAGCAGATACATTTCTCGGCGTTCCTTTCAATGTATGCTCAATGGGGATATTCCTCATGATGATGGCTCATACATTAAACTATAAACCATACAAGATCGTTCATAGCATCGGGGATATGCACATATATGAAACCCATATAGATGCCGCCACAAAGCAGCTCATGCGCACACCATGTATGTTTCCTTATATCAGTATCGATTGCGAGCCCAAAGATGCCTTGGAAGACTACGAATATGCCAATATTCATATTGAGGGTTATTCAAGTTATCCATCTATAAAAGCCGACATGGTGGCATAAATCATCAAAACTGAGTTCTTTGTAAAATAGCACGATATGATAATAATTATACAAAACACCGAAAACATGCCAATCCAATTCAGCAACAATGATGAACTCACCAAACTCCGCCGAGAATTGCAATCTTGTAAGCATGCCCTGCAGCTGAGTAAGGCAAGTGCCAATTTCTACAAGGATGCCCTCGATGATGCCCAGAAGGAGATCGAGCAACTCAAATTCACCATTCGGAAAGTGAAGCAAGACAAGGATGCCATCAACAAGGCACAAAGAAAGGTCAAGCGCTGCAAGAAGGCTCTTAAAAAGGCAAAGCAGGATAAGGACAATCTTGTTGATGAACAGAACAACAACACCACTCTGCTAACAGATACAGATTTCATTGACCATGCCAAATATGCGGAGATTGAAACCATTCGCTGTGGGATCCATAAACTGAGCAAGGTTTATGACATTTCAGCAGCTGAGCAAAATGGTCCATACCAAGTGCACAAGAATGCCATCATTCGCGCGAGTGCCACAAACCCGAAACCAGTTTTACGTAGCTTCGGTGGCATACGGGCATTCAGCAAGCAGTTTGACAATCTGCCAAGGCTTATCGATGATGCTGCCGTAGTCATGATTGCAAAGATGACGCCAGATATGAAGATGGTGTTGCAGGATTCCATAGCCAGAGAAAGGACCATCCTATACCAGCAGTACAAGACATCAAACATGGCGGATCTAACGAATGCGATTATCGATGATCCGACCCATCTGCAAGCGGTCTGCTTCCCAGATGAAATTGATGCACCACACCAGATTGCCACATTCATGGTTGCCGTTCGTGTCAGAAATCTGATAGCGCACGTGAATACATTTGACGAGCTGATCAAGAATCATGCTCATCTGAGACAGCTATATGCAGATAATCAGGTGTGAGTCTTTTTTACCCTTTTGTAAAATAGCAGTATTTGACTACTAACATAATACATCCCTTCCAAGAACCCTCTCATATCATTGAAGAATGGCTGTCTTTGGTATGATTGGTAGCCCAAAAACGCTCTTTGGTACGACTGAACTTTCTCAAACAGTCTTTGGTGCGAGTCAAGAAAAGGAGACTTCCTTGTGCGAATTCTTCGTATTCATGATCAAGGAAACGCAGATTGCGCTCTGGAAGGAAGACTCGGATAAGCTTTATAGACTACATCTCTTGGCTAAGATGTGCGCGCAAAAGCTCGAAGAGAAGTTCTCAAAGTATATGACTATCGATCATAAATGTGAAATCATACAATCTGAAAAAGAGATAGCATCATTCGATGGGTTTGATTGTGCGGTATTCCTAATCAAGGAAATCATAAAAGTACTTAAGAATGCAAATATGGATACGTCTCGTCTACCAATCTACATGAAATCAGCAGCAATTGCGGCTTTCGAAGAGTACTACAACACAATCAAAGCAGTCCTTCCAAGCAATAATAACCGTGAATCTACTCTTGCCAAGATTGATACCATTCATAAAAATATGCATGCATTGATTCGGCTGTATAAGATCCCAATGAGCGATCGCAAAGCCTCATTCCGATATCGCAAGATGGCATTCCTGCGATTCATAACCGCAAATCCAAATCCAGCAAAACAGATATTCACGAACACTAAACATACCAACTGGCTTGATGAGTTCGATCAACAGTTCGAAGATTTATCTAATTTGGTGGATGAGTCTGCAATCTCAATGATTGGAGCAATGACTGCTGAGCAAAAGCTGGAATTCCAAGACTTCATGGCTAATACCAAATCTACGATATCGAGGGCATATCATGTATTCGATTTCGTTGAATTGTTGGATGCCATGACTAATGATCCAACTCATTTGAATAGTATTTCATTTCCGAAAGGATTCATTACCACGCACCCATTAGCAATGTTCATAATCATGAATCGTGCGCGCAATCTGATCGCACATGGTGATATGCTACATCGCCTAATTGAAAAAAATCCTCGGATGAAGCAATTATACACAGGAGTCGCTTGATAGTGCATTTGCATTTTTTATGTACTGACATTGATAGTACCAATGAAATCAAATGGATTGATTGGACAATCGCAGCATATCAGCTTCCTGAGCATCGGGATTTCTTCTTCATCTATATTGGTAATATTGGTGCCACTGCAATTGAGAAATATCAGTGAAAGTAGATCATCTGGCATTTTACTGATCTTGGTATTTTTTATGCTCAGCCATTCAAGCGAAATCAGCCTATCCGGCAAACTGGTAATAGGTGTATCATCCGCGGACAGTTTAGTCAAATTGACCAATGTACTTGGAATGGTAGATATCTTGGTTCCACTAATATCAGCAATTTCCAATCGAAAGAGATCATCACTCAATGTATCGATATTGCATCCCTGCGCCACGAGTTTGCGCAGTTTTGGTAAGCTCGGTAATGACCTCAAAGAAGAATGGAAACAATACAGAGCTTCCAAATTTGGATAGGATGGAATAGAGTTGATATTGGTTTTGTATATAGAAAGGATTTTCAAATTGGGCAGATCATCAGGTAGCACTCTGACTACTTTACATTTGGCACAATCTAAATACACCAATTCACGTACTTGGGCAATGCTGAGCTCGCATACTTGGCACATCGTATATTATGAGTGTATCATATCAAATTGACTCCGAACATAATTATTACAAATCTATAATAAATAGGATCATTTTTGTTTTATACGGAAAGTACTCATATATATATAGTATATAACTAACCAGCCATGAGTAGTTTTCAACCACTTGACCCAGAGATGCCGATCGATCCATTTTCGCTGGTTAGCATGACTGGCATTGATGCCCATACGGGTATGTACTTCGATGCTGATCAGACCAACTCATCGATCTTGTTAGAGACAGCCGATACACCTGCCTTGTACATTGATAAATTCGCCAATGTCAGTATTAATAGTTTAAACCCGAAAGCACAGCTTGATGTTAATAGCGCCAGCTCATCGCATCTTCAACTTACATATAATGGTAGCGAAACTGCTATCGCTAAGATTGGTGTGTCCTCGGATGGAAAGCTTCTACTCGCACCCGGTGGATCTGAAGTAGATATCGATGTCACCAGTAGTCTCAATATCAAATCGCATAATGGATCCAGTCTTGGTTTGATACTTAACAACGCACTCGTACTTGCCACGGCTGATCAACTCAATTATAATGTTGTCACCCCAGGCACCGCCAGTATTAGCAAATCGCTTGTTGTCAACAGTAGCGGAAGTATCGCAGGCATTAACTCCTTGTCAGCAACTACATTGACTGGTACGCTACAAACGGCATATCAACCCAATGTCACCAGTGTTGATACCCTTGACGTGTCTACGCATAGCGGTATTGTCGGTCTTAAACTTGGTGGTGTCCAAGTATCAGCAACTGCTGCGCAATTGAATTACACGAATACTACACCTGGCACAGTTCAGGCATCAAAGGCTATGATCATGGATGGACAACGTGATATCATCAATATTCATTCACTTACGGCAGATAATCTTACCGGTACGCTCCAAACGGCGGCTCAACCAAATATTACATCATTGGGAACACTTACGAGTCTTGCCTTTGATGGACCACTCACTGGTCTAACAGAACTATCGATCAACACCACTGAAGAAGGACGAACGCTCGTGCTCAATCATGCATCTGGAAACACGATGCGCATGTTTTACAATGCGGCAGTCAGCACCAGTAATTACGTCGATTTGCTCGTAACCAATGGTGGTAATATGCTCCTTACATCATCTGGTGGCGATGTTGATATTACCACGCATGACGGTTCGACGAAGGGACTTAAATTGGGGGGCACTCTTGTAACAGCAAGTGCTGATCAAATCAACTATCTTCAAGGTACGAGCCCCGGCTCTGCCAGTGCAGGCAAGGCAATTATCGTAGATTCGAATCGCAATATCAGTAATATCAATGCACTGACCGCCACCAATTTGACTGGCACGCTCCAAACAGCGGCACAGCCCAATATTACCAGTGTGGCTGCCCTTAATATTACAACTCATGATGGTGGTACTGTTGGTCTCAAACTAGGTGGCACTCTTGTCATGGCAACTGCTGATGAAATCAATTATAATCATATTACTCCTGGTGCGGCTGAGGCATCGAAAGCTCTTATCTTGGATGAAGATAAGATTATTGCTGGTATCACATCACTCAGTGCAACTACATTGATTGGTACACTTGATACAGCGGCTCAGCCCAATGTGACAAGTGTCGGCACGCTTACCTCGCTCAGTATTGCGGGTAGTCTAACAGTTGGAACAACCACATTATCAGATGCTGAAGTATCCGTTCTTGATACCGTTGTTCCAGGCACAGTGCTCGCATCGCATGCTGTTGTTGTCGATTCCAATAAGGATATATCGTCATTCCGCAATCTCACAGCTACCAATTTGACCGGTACGCTTCAGACGGCAGCCCAACCCAATATCACAAGTGTTGCTACCCTTAACATTACCGATCATGATGGCGATACCGTCGGGCTTGAACTCGATGGTGCGCTTGTCACAGCTACCGCGGATGAACTCAACTATGTTGATACTACACAAGGTACGGCAGCTGCTTCGAAGGCTCTCATTCTTGATAGCAGTCGTGATATTGCTAATATTCACTCTCTTACAGCCACTAATCTGACTGGCACGCTACAAACAGTTGCTCAACCTAATATCACCAGTGTCGGCACACTTACCTCGCTCGCCATTTCTGGTGATATTACAGTAGGCACGACGACGCTATCCGATGCTGAGGTTTCTGTTCTTGATGGTGTTACCCCTGGCACAGTATCGGCATCAAAGGCTTTGGTCGTGGATGCCAATAAGGATATTGCCACTCTCCGTAATATTACGGCGACTACGGTAAATGGTACCAATCTTACTGGTACTTATGTTACGGGAACGCTACAAACGGCGGCTCAGCCTAATATCACAAGTGTAACAACGCTTAATATCACTGGTCATAATGGCACAACTGCTGGTCTCGAACTCGGTGGTGTTTTGCTCACGGCTACTGCTAATCAATTGAATTCGATCTTCGGTTCTGGAGGTGAAGGCACATTCAACAACCTCACGGTTAATGATACTCTTACACTTGGTGGCGCAGATGGCAGTAGTAAGGGGCTTGTTCTTGGCACTACGTTGGTCACCGCCAGCGGAGCCGAACTTAACTACATTGATGGATCTACTCCCGGTACGGTAGTCGCAGGTAAAGCAGTTGTTGTTGATACCAACAAGGATATCTCTTCATTCCGTAATCTTACGGCAACCAATTTGACTGGTACGCTCCAAACGGCGGCTCAGCCAAATGTCACCAGTGTTGGCACACTTACGTCGCTGGCTGTTGCTGGCAATGTAACTGTTGGTAGCACCACTCTATCTGAGGCAGAAGTCGCTGTACTTGATGCTGTTGTTCCGGGCACGGCTGCCGCAAGTAAGGCACTTGTTCTAGATTCGAATAAGAGCATTACTGGTATTAGTGCCGTCGCTACATCCCAATTGACCCTAACTGCAAGCACGATGACTTATCTTGGCTCACTCACAAAGGGAAATAGTGGATTCTTAAGTAGTGCCGATCGTCGCGTGGTAGCATATTCTTCTACCTTGAATATGGCGATTGGTATATTTGGAGATGGTAGCGATGCATCATCATATGCTGTTATGACAGCAGCATCTGGGTGGAGCTCTGAACGATCATTCGGAACAGGAAGTGGTACATATTCGTATAGTATCAATTGGCAGCCAGCATTGTCGCGATTCATCTTTCACTACTTAACGGATAACTCATTTAATAGCGATAGTACACTAAAATACGTTACATCAACAGATGGGCTTTCGTGGTCTGGTTCGGCAGCAGTAACTGGTATAAGTACTGTGTTTCCGGGAACGCGAATTATATATTTTGCCCCATCTGGACATTATGTGTTCTTTGCGGACAATAAGTTCTACTACTCAACCAACGGCGTTGCATGGCAAACTGTATCACTATCACAGGCATTGACGCATGGTGACTCAGTTTCAATGGATTCAATTCAGATACTTGGAAGCTATGTTTGTAATCGACTTGGCGTTACGGGAAGTGGAGCTAATTACATGTATTGGAATAGCTCAACATCTACTTGGTCACAGGCTGGTGTATACGATCAAAACACAATAAACCTAAATAAAGCGTATTCGCCTACAGAGGATCGTCTTTACATGTCATCAGTAACATCCATAAATACGTCGACTGGAACATTTACATTATCATATATCGACAATTTCTCCACCACGCCATTCAGTTCATGGGCATCCGCAAAACAAACCTTAACACTCAGTGATGTTAACAACTTTGCTAATATCACTATGCAGTATGTTACCAATTACGATATCATCCTCGTTGGTGAGAAATCGGCAACGATCGAGCCAACGAATTTCACAAAAACGATCCGCGTGATGCGCATCAAAAACAAAGTGTTGGCATTTGATTTCATGGATGGTCCGACCGAAAGCCCTGGCACTAACTATGCCGTGAATTCCCAATTTGAATGTGCATTAAATGCATTCAGTGATACTTTGGTTATCCCAAGTTTGACAACTGGAGGCAATGTTAGTTCGGCATACTCAGTTCCAACTGGTGTTTCCGGTGGTCTCATCTTCGGTTCAACAACCTTGAGTGAAGCAGAAATGGGTGTCCTCGATGCAGTTGTTCCTGGCACGGTTGCCGCATCCAAGACGGTTGTTGTAGATGCCAATAAGGATATCACTTCATTCCGTAATTTGACATCAGTCAATCTCACTTCGAGTGCTGGTTCGCTCACGATGGGCGCGACAGTTATTAGCGAAAGTGAAATCGGTGTCCTCGATGCCGTTACACCCGGCACAGTTGCCGCGTCAAAGGCGGTTGTTGTAGATGCTAATAAGGATATCACTTCATTCCGTAATTTGACATCAGTCAATCTTACGTCGAGTGCTGGTTCACTCACAATGGGCACGACGACTATCAGTGAATCTGAAATCGGTGTCCTCGATGCCGTTACACCCGGTACGGCTGCCATATCTAAGGCGGTTGTCCTTGATAGCTCAAAAAATGTTAGTGGCATCAATGCCTTGAGCACTGCCACTATCACATCAACATCGGGATCGCTCACTATGGGCAGTACTGCTATCAGTGAGAGTGAGATTGGTGTTCTTGATGCCGTTACACCTGGCACGGTTGCCCCATCCAAGGCAGTCGTTGTTGATAGCAATAAGGATATCAGTTCTTTCCGTAATCTAACAGCAGTTACGCTTACTGCGACTTCGGGATCATTGACGATGGGTGGAACCAATATTGATGAAACCGAAATCGGCTATCTTAATGAGACTATTCCGGGCACGGTTACTGCATTCAAGGCAATTGTTCCCGATACCAATAAGGATGTATCTGGTTTCCATACAATCACAGCGGGTGAAGTAGATACCACTACCCTTAAAATCGGTGGTGTCTCCTATACGACGACCTCAATGGATGTTCTTGATGGTGTCACTCATGGCGAAGCTGCTGCTGATAAGGCAGTAATCCTTGATGATACTAAGAGCATCACTGGTCTTGGTGATGTGAGCGCAGATACATTGACTTCAGTTGATGGTTCACTCACCATGGGAACAACCAATATTAGTGAAGCTGAAATCGGTGTTCTTGATACCGTTGTTCCGGGTACGGTTCTCGCTTCGCACGCTGTTGTTGTAGATGCTAATAAGGATATCTCTTCATTCCACAATCTCACGGCTACCAATCTAACTGGTACGCTACAAACCGCAGCACAGCCCAATGTGACAAGTGTTGGTACACTAACTTCGCTCGAAGTCACTGGTGATGTTGATGTTGGTGGAGATCTCAATGTTGGCGGGACCGTTATCTCGAAAGCTGAAATCGGTGTTCTTGATACGGTTGTTCCAGGCACAGTACTTGCCTCGCATGCTGTTGTTGTAGATGCCAATAAGGATATCTCTACATTCCGCAATCTCACGGCGACTAATCTGACTGGTACGCTTCAAACGGCAGCTCAGCCTAATATCAGTAGTGTTGATGTTCTTGATATTACCGAACACGATGGCGCTACCGTTGGTCTCAGTCTTGGTGGAGATCTTGTCACCGTTACAGCTAGTGCAATCAATTCGCTATTTGCGGGTACCAGTGATTTGACTGTTGTCAATGAAACGGTTACGACCGATCTTGACTTGAGCGGATATAATGGTTCTACACATGGTCTTAAACTTGCCGGATCTCTTGTCACTTCAAGTGCTACTGAAATCAATTATCTTGATGGTGCCACGCAAGGACACGCTGTTGCGGGTAAAGCGCTCATTGTTGATGGATCAGTCAATATTGATGGAATCCATGCATTGACGGCGACTAACCTAACTGGTACGATTCAAACTGCTTCGCAACCTAATATCACGAGTGTTACCACACTTGATATTACTGGACATGATGGAGATGCCGCTGGTCTCAAACTTGGTGGTGTTCTACTTACGGCAACTGCTGATCAGTTGAATTCGATATTCGGTGAAGGCAATCAGAGTGCTAATGGTACATTTATGGATCTCACAGTCAATGATACGCTAACATTGGCTTTCGCTGATGGATCCAGCAAGGGTCTTGTACTTGGTTCGACACTAGTCACTTCTAGTGGTGTTGAACTTAACTACCTTGATGGTTCTACCCCTGGCACGGTTGTTGCGGGCAAAGCCGTCGTTGTTGATGATAACAAGGATATCGCATCATTCCGCAATTTAACCGCATCGCATTTGACTGGTACTCTCCAAACGGCGGCTCAGGCTAATGTGACCAGTGTAGGCACACTTACGTCGCTCGCGATTGCTACGGATGGTACGCTGACTGTTGGTGAAACCATTATTGATGAGACGGATATTGCCAAACTCGATGGCATTACGAATGGTGTTGTATCTCCTTCCAAGGCTTTGGTTGTTGATGCAAATAAAGATATTGCTACATTGCGTAATATCACAGCCACGAGTTTGATTGGTACCACAGTTACTGGCACGCTCCAAACGGCGGCTCAACCCAATGTTACCAGTGTTGGTGATCTTACTTCTCTTAATGTAGTTGGTGATGTCGATGTTGGTGGAAACCTCGTTGTCGGCGGAACGTTCATCTCGGAATCTGAAATTGTAGCACTTGACCAAGCAACCCCTGGTACGGCGACTGCATTGAAGGCGATGATCACAGATGCAGCTAATAGCATTGGCGGTATCAATTCGCTATCAGCGACTAGTCTTACTGGTACGCTTCAAACGGCGGCTCAGCCTAATGTTACCAGTGTTGGTACGCTTACATCCCTCAATGTTTCTGGTGATGTTGATGTTGGTGGAAACCTCGTTGTTGGTGGAACGTTCATCTCGGAATCTGAAATTGTAGCACTTGACCAAGCAACCCCTGGTACGGCGACTGCATTGAAGGCAATGATCACTGATGCCGATAATAGCATTGGAGGTATCAACTCATTGTCAGCCACCAGTCTTACTGGTACGCTCCAAACGGCGTCGCAACCTAATATCACGAGTGTTACCACACTTAATATCACTGGACATAATGGTTCGACTGCTGGACTCAAACTCGGTGGTACTCTTGTTACTGCAACGGCTACTGAACTCAACTATACCGATACAACCCCTGGCACAGCTGAGCTTAGCAAGGCAATTATATTAGATGCCAATAAGGATATCAGTGGTATTCGTAATGTTAGTATGACTGGTCTAACGGCAAGCACGGCTTCACTAACGGCTACCACGGATGCGTCATCTTCCACGACTGGTGTACTCAAGGTTGCTGGTGGTGCTGGTATTGCTAAGAGTCTATATGTTGGCACCAGTGCGTTTGTTGGAACTGATCTTTCGGTTGCCGGTCAAACGATCATGACTGGTCCGGCTGAAATTGATGATGATACCGATGCCACGGATGAGGTTACTGGTGCATTCAAGGTTGCTGGCGGTGTTGGTATTGCCAAATCTGTATTCATTGGGCAAGATCTCCACGTTACTGGTGATCTCCATATGACTGGTGATATCAACCAAGATGGTGTGCTTGTCATCAATAACACCACGCAATCAACGGCTCCGACGAATGGTGCATTTGTCACTGCTGGTGGTGCTGGTGTTGTCAAAAATCTAAATGTTGGTGGCGATACTGCTATCGGAGGTACGCTTGCTGTCACTGGTATTTCAACTCTTACTGGTGCAATATTGAATATCGATACCACTCAATCGACGAGCACTATTACCGGCGCGATTGTCACGGATGGTGGTGTTGGTATTGCTAAGCGTTTGAATGTCGGTGGTGCCACCGCGCTCGGTGATACATTGGATATTACTGGTGCGACGACGGCAGTTGGTATTGTATCTATTACTAATTCCACGGCTTCGACGACTACGACAACTGGTGCATTCAAGGTTGCTGGTGGCGCTGGTATTGTTGGTGCCGTTAATATTGGTGGTGCTGTATCTATTGGAAGTTCTACGGCTTCGACAAGTACGACAAGTGGTGCACTCAAGGTTGTTGGTGGTGTTGGCATCGGAGGTGCTGTTTATATCGGTGATGATCTCAATGTCACTGTTGATGCTTCGGTTGGCGGTAATGCGACGGTTACTGGAGATATCACGGGTGCGTCATTCAACTTATTCACATCTGGATCTGATGTATTCAAGTTGAGTGTGGATACCGGATATGTTGCCAATCAATCAGCATCTGGTTATCAGTGGAACACGGGATCGACGACGGGTGATGTTGGTGCTACCATCATGGAGCTCAATAGTGAGTTCAGTATTACAGTCCCTGAATCGATTACAAACACCACAGATGCGTCATCCACGACTACTGGTGCGCTCAAGGTTGCTGGTGGTGTCGGTATTGCCAAGAAGTTGTATGTTGGTTCGGATGCCTCAGTTACGGGAGCAATGTCTATTGGTGGTGCTCTCACACAGACTGGCACGGTTTCGATTGTTGATGCTACGGATTCTACCAGCACAACAAGTGGCTCACTTAAGACTGCTGGTGGTGTTGGTATTGCTAAGGCACTTTATGTTGGCACGACTGCCAATATTGGTGGTGCTGTCTCTATTGGTGGTGATCTCACGCAAACTGGTGTTGTATCTATTATCGATGCTACAAATGCGTCATCCACGACTACCGGTGCGCTCAAGGTTGCCGGTGGTGTTGGTATTGCCAAGAAGTTGTATGTTGGTTCTGATGCCTCAGTTACGGGAGCTGTCTCTATTGGTGGTGCTCTTACACAGACTGGCACGGTTTCGATTGTGGATGCTACGGATGCCACAAATACGACAAGTGGTTCATTTAAGACTGCTGGTGGTGCTGGCATTGCCAAGAGCCTATTTGTTGGTGGTGATGTCACTATTGATGGCACGATTACGTCTTCTGGTCCGACCAGTCAAGATGGTGTGTTGTCAGTAACTGATACTACGGATTCAACATCTATCATAACTGGTGCGATTACGACTGCTGGTGGTGTTGGTATTGCCAAATCAGTATATGTTGGAGGCAGGATCACAGT
>Ga0224522_1000441_pt1 | contig 13897 bp, 10 predicted proteins | sample CFST25metaG_FD_182733 | JGI IMG/M metagenome (GOLD analysis project Ga0224522, IMG submission 182733) | Peat soil microbial communities from Stordalen Mire, Sweden - C.F.S.T25 | ecosystem: Environmental > Terrestrial > Soil > Wetlands > Peat | place: Sweden: Norrbotten County, Stordalen Mire...
ATGAAGGGATATATGTCGGCTACCGTTATTATGATACTTTTAAAGTGCCAACGTCTTATGAATTTGGATACGGAATTTCTTATACTCAATTTCTTTATTCTAATATAAAGATTAGTAACAATGTCTTTAAAGATAGCATCAGTGTATCAGTTGAAGTTAAAAATATTGGAAAAGCTACAGGCAAGGAAGTCGTAGAATTGTATCTGAGTGCCCCTACTAATGAGATTGAAAAACCGGTACAGGAATTGAAAGCTTTTGCTAAAACAAAATTATTACAACCCGGCATCAGCGAAGTCATATCTTTTAAATTAGATACACGAATGTTAGCATCTTTTTGGAGTGGTATCAATACATGGGTTGCAGATCAAGGACAGTATGAGGTGCGAATCGGTTCGTCATCAAAAGATATTCGGCAGACAATTCTCTTTATTTTACCTGAACAGGTTAAAGTCGAAAAATTACATAACGTCCTTTATCAAAATATGCCCATTAACGAACTGAGCAGACGAAGTAGAGAACAATAAAAACGTTTCAATTTTTTCATGTTTTGGAGATATCTCATAAGTATAACAATTAAAGTTGCAAAATTATGGACAGAAGAAAGTTTATGAAATCATTAGGACTAGGTGCAACAGGGATGTTTTTAATGAATAGTTTTCCTTCAATTGCGAATAATCCTTTGATTACAAACAATACTAAGATTAAACCTATTACTGGCTCGTGGATAGAGTTTCAGCATAATACAGCCGATGAAGGTAAATACTGGAATCAAACGCTACAAACATTTACTGCTAATGACTGGAGGGAGAAAATCAAGGAGATTAGAGAATTCGGTATTGAATATCTTGTTCTGTTGGAAGTGGCTGATAACGGAAAAGTATTTTATCCTTCAAAATTAGCTCCCCAAATCAAATATAAATGTGATGATCCTCTGGAGGCAGTGATGTCTGCAGCAGATGAGTTTGGGATTAAGTTTTTTATAGGTAATGACTTTTGGGGTGATTGGAGAGATCAAAACAAGTTATTTACCGATCCTGATATCTTCAAAATACGTGTAGACTCAATGGAAGAGGTGACTAAAAATTATGGACACCACAAGAGTTTTTATGGTTGGTATTTTCCAAATGAGTCTTATCTGTCACCCTATTTTCAGGAGATATTTGTTACATATTTAAATAAGATCTCTAAAGTAGCACGACAAATAACACCAAATTCTGTCAATATCATTGCTCCATATAATGTTAAAGGAGAGAAAGCATCCGACGAAAAATTTATCAAACAATTGGATAGGATGGATATAGACATCATTGCTTATCAGGATGGTGTTGGTGTAAATGGTTGTAAGGCTGGAGAGGCTGGAAGATATTTTGAACATTTGTATAAGGCTCATCAGAAAGTAGGAAAATCGAAGATATGGGCAGATATGGAGGTCTTCTATTTTGAAGACAAGACAAAAGGAGCTTTATGTCCTGCTGATTTTCCACGTATACTAAAGCAGATGGAAGATATTTCTCCTTTTGTAGAAAGAATAGCGATCTATCAGTACACCGGAATTATCAATAAACCAAATTCTAAAGCTTCTGTAGGTCATCCTGGTTCAACAAAGCTTTATACTGATTACAAAAATTGGTATGATAAATATATTTTATAAAACTACAATGTATAAAATATTTGCATTACTACTAATCTTAACATATTCTATATCTGGTTTCTGTCAGCAAACAGAAGATGGGTGGTCTATAAAAGCGTTATCAAAAAAAGATTATAATGGTGTTACAATGGCAAATGGCAGAATAGGTCTGATAAGTAGCAAGGACTTATTCTGCATAAAAGACATCGTAACGAATGGTGTATATGATAAAGTGGATACGGGAGACGTAAGCCGGGTTATAAGAACACAAGTGTTTGCCAATCTATCATTGACAATTGATGGAGATAAGATTGATAGCAATAATATCTTAAACTGGCAACAAATCCTGGATATGAAAGAAGCTATTTTGAATACATCTGTTGATTATAAAAATAAAGCCCACATAGAATATAAAATACTGGCTTTACGTAATCTGCCTTATGCAGGGATGATTGTGGTTGACATTACTCCTAAAATGGATTGCAAACTCAATGTTCGCAATCGTTTTAACTTTCCTGCAGAACTAAAAGATACACGGACCCAATATTTAAGAGATGGAGGTATTGGTACGCCTATGATTCTGGCAACTTCAAAAAGCAAGACCGGTATGCATGAAATTGCAGCCTGTGCTGGGTTTGTGTTTGGTGATGAAAAACCGGAATATATTGTGGTCGACGGTTCAGGAGAATCACTTCAATCGGGATTTGATAAAAAACTCAAGAAAGGGAAAACTTATCGTTTTGCATTAGTAGGAACAACTTGTACCTCTGGTAATTTTAAGGATCCGCTTTTGGAATCACAAAGAATAGCCATATATGCATTGCACAATAAAATTGATGATCTGCTTTCTGCACACAAAACACTATGGGCAGATTTATGGCAAGGCGATATTGAAATAGAAGGTAATATTGAGGATCAAAGGGATATTCGATTGGCATTATATAGTCTGTATTCATTCTCAAGAGCAAATACCCGACTAAGCATACCTCCATTGGGCTTATCTTCTTGGATTGGCTATAATGGTCATATATTCTGGGATTCTGAGCTATGGATGTATCCTGTTTTGCTTTTAATGAATAAAGATATTGCAAAAACACTAATGGATTATCGCTATGACAGGTTAAATATAGCCATGCAAAGAGCGGATAATTATGGCTTTCGAGGAGCAATGTATCCATGGGAATCTGATGATACCGGTGAGGAGGCTACTCCAACATGGTACCTTACGGGAACGTTTGAACACCACATTACTGCAGATGTGGGGATTGCAATGTGGAATTATTATAAAGTATATCAGGATAAGGAATGGCTTGAAAAAATTGGTTGGCCGGTAATCAAAAATGTTAGTGATTTCTGGGTAAATCGTTGTACAAAAAATCTTGATGGAAGTTATTCAATAAATAATGTCGTTGGTGCAGATGAATCGAAGCATAATGTTAATGACAATGCCTTTACCAATGGATCTGCGGCTACCATATTAAGGTATGCAACTGAGGCTGCAGAAGTTCTTCATATTCATGCTGATCCCATTTGGAAAGAAATTGCCGACAATATTAAATTTCATTATTCAAAGGATGGCGTTTTACTTGAGCACAGTACGTATAACGGAGAAACAATAAATCAAGCAGATGCAAATCTTCTGATTTATCCTCTTGGTGTCATAACGGATAAAAATAAAATATCAAAGGATATCAATTACTATGAATCCAAAATGCTTGTTGATGGCCCGGCAATGGGGAATTCCATACTTTCTATCATTCATGCACGATTAGGTGATACCGAAAAAGCTTATGACTTATATAAAAAGAGTTATACCTGGAATAAACGTCCTCCTTTTGGGGTACTCTCTGAAACCAAATTTTCGAATAATCCATATTTCGCAACAGCAGCAGGAGGGATGCTTCAAGCTGTATTATTCGGATTAGGAGGATTGAGAATTACAGAAGAGGGAGTTATTCAGAATAATCCCGTTTTACCTAAGGCTTGGAAATCAATAACCATCAAAGGAATTGGGATGCGAAGAGAAACATTCTACGTGAAATAAATTAATTCTTGAAAATTAAAATCGGGTAATAAAATGATGGATTTGTTTAAAAAAAATAACTTTTGGTGGAGCATAGCTTATTTGCTTTTGGCTGTAGTTTATTTATCAAAAGATAGCTATTCAGGTTATGTTTTGCCTTCGTATTTTATTGCTTTTCCGGTTTTCTTTGCAGCAATTGGTCTGTTATTGTATAAAGGTTTAAAAGAATATTTAATTATTCTGGCATTGATTTTTTCCGGAGCGGGCGATCTTTCCGGTGTTATGGGTTGTTTGATCCTGCAGATGTCTTTCTTTGCAATTGCCCATATCTTTTACATTATAGCTTTTTTACAAAAGGCTCGTTTTTCTATTGTTGGTATTGTCACTTCCGTACTTATTGTAGGTATTGTATTGTTCTATACAATATTTATTACGATAAAAGCACACGATAATGAGTTATATGCTCCTGTAGTATATTCAATAGTTATCTCGGTAATGTGTGCATCGTCGTTTTTGTATAATTGGCAATACCGTACCTTATTCAGAATAGGAGCCGTCTTATTTATTCTCTCTGATGGTATGATAGCCTGGCGAATGTATATGGGTTCTTTCCCTTATATGTCATTTGCTATTATGGTGTCATATTATTTTGCCCAATATCTCTTTACCAAAGGAGCTCTCCGACGTGATAATCCGGACAGCAAAATATTGATATCTATTTGATTTATTGTATTGAAAATAAAGTGTTTAAAGATTTAAAAAATAATTATAAATGAAGAAAATATTAATTTGTCTGGTTTTATTGCCGCTGTTTGCATTTCCAAAGACTATTTGGCTTAGTGATTTAGAAGTGAATCACATGCTTCAGGACTGGGGCTCAGCACAAGTCAATAAATCTGTTTTGGGGGCTACTTTACAAGTGGCAGGTGTAAAATATCAAAGAGGTATAGGTACCCATTCTGTCAGTAGGTTCTTGGTAGATCTCGGCGGTAATGCAATATCGTTTTCAGGTTTGGTGGGTGCAGACGATACTAATGACTTTATCGGAAATATGGAGTTTCGGTTAATTGCCGATAAGAAGCTTATTTGGTCAAGTGGCATCCTGCATAAAGGAATGCCAGCTGTACCTTTTAAGGTAAATTTAAAAGGGGTCAAGAAATTAGCCTTATTGGTAGTAGAAGGAGGCGATGGAATAATGTATGACCATGCGGATTGGCTTGAGGCAAAGTTTGAGACATCAGGTAAGGTGATTCCTGAACCAGTAGTGCCTCAACAAATAGAGGTGGCTAAATATATTTTAACACCTGCTGTCTCAGATATGCCAAAAATTAACGGAGCAAAAGTATTGGGTATTCATCCCCAAAGTCCTGTTTTATTTACGATCTCTTCAACCGGAAAGAGACCTTTATCTTTTTCTTCAATTCATTTACCAGAGGGATTGATTCTGGATAAAGAGACGGGAATTATTAGTGGTAAAGTGTCTCAGGAAGGCACTTATAATGTTATTCTAAGAGCAGAAAACGATTTGGGAAGTGATACACGTGTACTTCGGATAGAAGTTGGTAACCGCATTAGTCTTACTCCTCCAATGGGTTGGAATAGCTGGAACTGCTGGGGACTACAGGTAAATGAACAAAAGGTAAAAGATGCTGCTGATTTTATGAATAAGAACCTCATCAATCATGGATGGTCATACATCAATATAGATGATGGCTGGGAAGCAAAAGAACGTGCCTCTGATGGACAATTGTTGGGGAATGAAAAGTTTCCGGATTTTAAAGGATTGTGTGATTATGTTCATTCGAAAGGCCTAAAGTTTGGAATCTATTCTTCTCCGGGGCCACGGACTTGTGGCGGACATGAGGGGAGTTACAACCATGAAGAGACGGATGCCAAAACATGGGCTGACTGGGGTGTCGATTATTTGAAATATGATTATTGTTATTATTCGCAAATTGCACCTGTTCCGACTGAAAAATTAATCAAAGAACCATATGTTGTGATGCGCAAGGCTTTGGATAAGGTACAACGCGACATCGTGTATTGTGTTGGATTTGGAGCCCCGAATGTTTGGAATTGGGGCCTAGATGCAGGCGGTAATCAATGGCGTACGACGAGAGATATTACGGATGAATGGAATATAGTCTCCAGTATTGGATTTTTCCAGGATGTTTGTGCACCTGTGGTAAAACCGGGTAATTACAATGATCCTGATATGTTAGTTGTTGGAAAACTTGGATTGGGTTGGGGTAACAAAGTACACGATTCATATCTGACTGCTGATGAACAATATGCTCATATTAGTCTATGGTGTTTACAGTCGGCTCCTTTGTTGATAGGTTGTGATATGGCAAATATTGATGCATTTACACTTAATTTATTAACAAATGATGAAGTGATAGCTGTTGATCAGGACCCATTGGTTTTTCCATCCAAAAAAATATTGAAAGAGAATGGACAACTTTGGTACAAATATTTGGAAGATGGTTCTATAGCTGTTGGATTTTTCAATGCTGACCCATATTCCATTCTTTGGGATCAAAACGAAGGTGAAAAAGTACAGAGAGCTAAGTACAAAATGTCTTTACTCTTTTCAGATCTGAACTTGAAAGGAAAATTCAAAGTACGCGATTTGTGGAGACAGAAGGATTTAGGGATCTTTGAAAATGAATTTACAACAGAGGTGGCATATCATGGAGTGACATTTGTAAAAATTACGCCAGAAAAGTAATGATATAAGACCCTAACTTTCATAATTACCGTTTAATAAAAAAAACTTAAAAATGGATAGAAGAAATTTTCTGCAATTTGGAGGGTTGAGTGCCGCCGGTGTATTGATGACAGGGAATTTGCAGGCTCATATAATGAAAACTGCAACCAATAATCCTAAAATAAAACCCATAGCCGGTTCATGGTTTGAGTTTCAGCATCTACTTCCTTCGGAAGGTCGATATTGGGATCCGGCATTAAAAATTTTTACTGAGGCTCAATGGAAAGAAAAGGTAAGAGAGATAAGTGAACTAGGATTTGAATACTTGGTTTTACAAGAAATTGCTTTGGATGGTAAAGCCATTTATCCTTCTAAACTGGCTCCACAATACAAACTGGGTTGCGAAGATCCATTGGAAGCTGTGCTAGCTGCTGCAGATGAAGTGGGTATTAAATTTTTCATTGGTAATGATTTCTGGGATGATTGCCAAAAAGGAGAATTTCTGATGAAAGATCCGGGTATGCGGAAGTTCAGAGCAAAAGCAATGGAAGAAGTTGCGGAGAAATATAGTCATCATCCAAGTTTTTATGGATGGTATTTTCCTAACGAATCTTATCTGAATCCCTATTTTGATGAAGCTTTTATCGATTACATGAATGATTGCGCTCGGGTTGCTAAAACATTAACACCTGCCTGCGTCAACCTCATTGCACCATATAATATAAAGAAAGAAAAGTGTGATGATAAATTCGTAAAGCAGTTGGAAAGAATGAATATCGAGATCATCGCTTACCAGGATGGTATCGGTGTGAATTCCACGCAGCCAGGGGAACCTGCTGTGTATTTCGAGCATTTATATAATGCGCATCAAAAAGCATCACGAGCAAGGATTTGGGCAGATATGGAGCTGTTCTACTTTGAAGATCAAACCAAAGGCAACCTACTGCCAGCTGATTTCAAAAGGATATTAAAGCAAATGGAAGATCTTTCTCCATTTGTGGATAAGATTTTATGCTATCAGTATATAGGTCAAATGAATAAACCCGGCTCAACCGCTTATGCAGGTCATACTAATCAGGAATCGGTAAGACTTTATAAGCAATACAAGCATTGGTTGGATTCACAGAAAGCTTGATTTTTTTAACTATTTATCTTTCGTCATTTGAAAAAGTTTTTGGTTCTCGTATTATTCATGATTGCAGTTAAGGGGTATGGACAATTACCATTGCGCTTGCCTTCAGTGATTAGTGATCATGCTGTATTGCAGCAATCAACAGATGTGAAGCTATGGGGTTGGGGCCCTGGCACTTTTAAACTTGCTATTGTTTGTAGTTGGAATTCTGCTGATACTGCGTTTATAAATATCGGACCGGATTGTATGTGGGAGACTTCTGTGAAAACACCTAAAGCTGGTGGTCCTTATACGATTCAATTTTTGTGTGGAAAGCAGAAAATTACGGTATCTGATATTCTCATTGGGGAAGTGTGGTTATGTTCAGGACAATCCAACATGGAGTTTAATTTTAATTGGGGTGTTTCAGATGCAGGCGAATCATTAAAAACATGCGACAACAACTCAATCCGGTTTTTTCAAATAGTTCAGTCCTATGATAAATATCCTCGAAGTGATTGTAAAGGAGAATGGAAGATCTGTAATACCGGTTCTGTGACTGAGTTTAGTGCGATAGGCTATTTTTTTGGGCGACACATTAATGAGAAGCTGAAAATTCCAGTTGGGTTGATTGGTTCTTATTGGGGGGGCACTGATATACAGGCGTGGATGGCGAAGGATATTTTTGACAGGGATACTATTTTACAACGAACGACCAAAGACATCGAACCTTATGGCTGGGCGGCAAAAGGAGCATCCCTTTTATATAATGCAATGATTCAACCAATAATTCCATATCGTCTGGCAGGTATGATTTGGTATCAAGGAGAAGCGAATGTGGCTAGTGAGTCAACCATTTACAGTAAGCTTTTTTCAGCTATGATCAAAAGTTGGCGTAAAGCCTTCGACAACGATCTACCTTTTTATTATGTACAGATTGCACCATGGAATGGTTATCAGGGAATCAATGCTGCTTTGTTGAGGGAACAACAGGATGCGGTTCTGTCTGTTCACCGAACCGGGATGATTTCCGTTAGCGATCTGATCAATGATATTGCAGACATTCATCCTAAAGCAAAGCGAGAAACAGGTAATCGTCTGGCTAATCTTGCATTGAAAGAGCAATACGGATACGAAAGCTTGCAGCCATATTCTCCAAGGCTAAAGGAATATGCTTTCGATCAAAATACGGCGAGAGTAAAGGTTTCTTCAGTTGGAAAGCTAAGTGTTAAAGGGAAAGAGATAAAAAATTTCCAGATAGCCGGTTCTGATAAAATATTCTATCCGGCAACTGTAGTTATCGAACAGGATGGAACCATAAAGTTAACAGCGATTCAGGTTAAACAGCCTGTAGCAATTCGATATTGTTTTACCAATGATCAGATTCCAAATTTGTTTGATGTCAATGGCTTGCCGTTATTGCCGTTCAGAACGGATGTCGGAAACCCTAAATAAGACGAAATACTAAAGCATATTAAGCCACTACTAAATGAATCTGTTTACAAGATAAAATTGTAGAACAAAAAAAAATGAAAAATTAAAACTAAAGAAAAACCACATGAAATATATAAAGTTATCACTCTTGTTATTGGTTATACTCACTACCAATGTCTTGGCTCAAAAGCCAGTATTGAAATTTAACAATGGGAAATTCAAAATAGTTCAATTTACCGATCTACATTGGGTTGCCGATGCTAAACATGCAGTAGCTAATGACAGTACAATTCGATTGATGAAATATGTAATTACTACCGAGAAACCCGATTTGGTAATTTTTACCGGAGATGTTGTGGTTTCAGGTGGAGCTGCTAAAGCATGGAAAGATGTTACAAATCCATTAGCAGAATTGAAAGTTCCTTTTGCTGTAGCTTTCGGTAATCACGATACTGAAACGGATATAACCAAACAAAAAGCATTGGAAATCATTCAAACCAATCCGTATAATGTTACTTACAACGCTGATAAAAACATTGCTGGTATAGGTAATTGCACATTGCCCATAAAAGGTTCGGAAGGAAGTGATAATAAATGGGTTGTATATATGTTTGATTCTCACGCTTATGCAAGTCAGCCGGACACCTTGGTGAAAGGATATGATTGGATTAAAAACAATCAAATTCAATGGTACAGAGCTCAAAGCGCATCTTTTACTAAAAGCAATAATGGCAAAGCATTGCCCTCTCTTGCTTTCTTCCATATTCCATTACCGGAATATGAATATGTGAGACTTCTTAAAACCACTGTTGGTAATATTTCGGAACCCGTCTGTGCTCCTTATTTCAATAGTGGTTTATTTACCTCTTTTATAGAAATGAGAGATGTATTAGGCATTTTCGTTGGTCACGACCATAATGACGATTTTGTTGGAACTACAGCCAATATCTGTTTTGGTTATGGCAGGAAAACCGGCTATAATGCTGCATACGAAGAGATATTGGAAAGAGGGGCAAGGGTGATTGAGTTGTATGAAAATGATAAAAAATTTGATACACATATCAGAACCTTGTCAGGGAGTTCTTTAAATTATAGTTTTAAACGTCAATAAATTAGTATGAAAAAATATATCTTATTTGTAGTTATTCTGTTTTTCTGTTTGTGTATAAAAACATTAGTTATTGCTCAAAATAATAAATCATATCCTATAGCAGACGGAACTTTTATTCAGAATGATCTAATTGCAAGTTGGAGTGATGACCGTTGGCAATTAGAGCTTAAAGCTTTGAAAGATGTAGGCATGCATTATATAATAATTGCACCTACTCTTAATACTGAAAAAGGGATTAACGAATCAATGTATCCCAGTGCCTTGCCTGATGTGAAGCAAAAATATAAATCCGACCTGGTTGATAATTGTTTACGGAATGCTGCAAAAGCAGGCTTTAAAGTTTTCCTCGGACTTAATTTGAACGAAGAATGGTGGAATGGAAAGTTTACGTATGAATGGTTGAATCATCAAATGGAATTAGGCAACAATGTGGCAGATGAGTTGACTAAAAAATATAAAGCTAAATATGGCGATGTGATGTATGGTTGGTATTGGGTTTGGGAGGTTGATAATATTCATTGTAGTACTCCGCTATTGCAGGATGCTCTGGCGAGTATATTAAATGTAAATTTGGACCATTTGCATACGATCACTCCATCTATGCCATTTATGCTTTGTCCGTTTATGAATTATCGGTTGGGAACTGCTGATGAGAACAGGAGGATGTGGGAGCGTGTTTTCGCTGGATCACATTTTAATAAGGGTGATATTTTTGCACCTCAAGACTGCATAGGCGCCGGTGGGTTGAAACTTGATACATTAGACGTTTGGTTTAGAGAGATGAAAAAAGCAGTAGATACGAAGTCCGGATTATTATTCTGGTCAGATGCAGAAACTTTTGATCAACGTTTTTGGACTATTGCTCCATTAAATCGATTTATAAACCAAATGGAGATTGTAAAACCTTATGTAGGCAATATTATCTCTTTTGCATATAGTCATTATTACAGTCCATATAAGGTAAATAAAAAATATCATGAGGCTTATTTGAAATATGTTCGCACGGGCGCGTTGCCTGAGGTGTCATCGTTAGGATCTCCTGCAGATCTTCAATGGAATAAAGATGTTGAGAATAAGGTGCTATTAACATGGAAAACACCAGCAGACAGTAGCGAGATTGCCGGATACTATATCTTCAGAAATGGAGAGCTGGTAGCTAATATCCAAAATGAGAAAAAAAGAAGAAATACACTCCGAAATGCTTTTCTCGAAAAGAAACCTTTGGAAAAAGGAACATATCAATATGAGGTGTGCTCTTATTCATTCACAGGCACAACTTCTGAAAAGAAGGGTGTGAATTGCGAAATAAATTGATGGAAGTTAAATTTTTACAAACAAATAAATTGAAGAAAAAATGAAAAAGGTCATTTCAATTATAATATACATGTTTTGTTCAGTTTCGCTTTACGCTCAAACTGTAACCTCTTTGCCTTGCCTGGATAATTATACTATACCTGTAAACATCAAAGGTGCTGTTGTTGGCAAACTGATGAGTACGGATTCGAATGACCAGGCGAAGATTTTATTGGTAAAAGACACTTCCGGGATGTTTAGAATTGACAAAAAAGGTTCTATCGCATTGAAAGCAAATGTGAAGATTTTACCATCTTCAAAGGTATTCAGCTATGGTATTACTTTAAAAGTGCAAGGAAAGCAAGTGGAATTTGAATTAGTAAAAGATGATTTTCTTCATAATAAAGTAGTTGCTCATCGTGGTGCATGGAAAAATCATCATCTTACTGAAAATACCATTGGATCTTTGAAGAAGGCAATAGTGTTAGGGTGTGAAGGCTCTGAGTTTGATGTTTGGCTTTCGTCAGATAATGTACCTGTAATTTGTCACGATGGTTCTGTTAAGGGGAAGCAGATAGAAAAGACGACGGCTGAAGAACTGCAAAAGGTAGATTTAGAAAATGGTGATGTAGTTCCTACATTGAAACAATATTTACTTACGATAAAATCGCAAAACAAAACACGTCTTTTTCTGGAAATAAAATCTTCGGGAGTGAGCCAGGAGAGATCTTTAGCAGTAGCAGATTCTGTAATGCGAATGGTACATGCATTAAAAGCACAAGCATGGGTAAAATATATAAGTTTTAATTACGGGGTGCTGCAACTTATACATCAATTAGATCATACAGCTTCAACTGCTTATCTGAACGGAGATAAAAAAGTAAACGAACTTACTAACGATAAAATATCAGGACTGGATTATCCTTTTTATTCATTTCATTCTGATAAGACATTGACTACCGATGCACACCATCTGGGGCTTACTGTAAATGTCTGGACTGTTGACAATAAAGCAGAGATGGAATATCTATTGAAGGAAGGTGTTGACCAGATTACGACTAATGAACCTGAAATGTTACTGGAATTAATTGGAACGAATTATTTATCATCATCAATAAAATAAGTACTATGAAATCATATGATCGTCGTGATTTTCTAATAAAAGCTTCTTTAACAGGTGTAACTGCATTGGCAATCCCTTCATTAGGATTAGGGAATATTCGAACAGGGGACACAGGTAATGTATTTGATCCATTAAGTGTAAAACTACCTGTGGGCGGCAAAAACAATGAAGGATTACAGATTACCGGAACCTTTTTGGATGAGATATCTATGGATATTCCACATCAGAATTGGGGTGAAAAGGAGTGGGATAATGATTTTCGAAACATGAAAGCTATTGGGATAGATACAGTAATCATGATTCGTTCAGGATATCGAAAGTTTATCACTTATCCTTCCGATTATCTTATGAAGAAAGGTTGTTATAAGCCATCGATAGATTTACTGGATTTATATTTGCGATTAGCTGAGAAATATAAAATGAAATTTTTCTTTGGCCTTTATGATTCCGGAAAATACTGGGATACAGGAGATCTGACCTGGGAGATGGAAGATAATAAATGGGTTATCGATGAAGTGTGGAAACAGTATGGTGAAAAATATAAGAGTTTTAAGGGCTGGTATATTAGTGCTGAAATAAGCAGGAAAACTAAAGGTGCGATTGGTGCTTTTCATGAATTAGGAAAGCAATGTAAAGCAGTATCTGGTGGACTTCCAACATTTATTTCTCCATGGATTGATGGAAAAAAAGCAGTAGAAGCAGCTTCTGGTAATTTAACAAAAACAAATGCTATTTCTATTCAGGAGCATGAAAAGGAATGGGACGAAATTTTTGATGGAATCCACGATGTAGTGGATGCTTGTGCTTTTCAGGATGGTCATATTGATTATGATGAGTTGGACGCATTTTTTACGGTGAATAAAAAATTAGCGGATAAATATGGTATGAAATGTTGGACAAATGCGGAAACTTTTGATCGCGATATGCCAATTAGATTTTTGCCCATAAAATTTGATAAACTCCGTTTAAAATTGGAAGCTGCAAAACGTGCTGGATATGACAAAGCAATAACTTTTGAATTTTCACATTTTATGAGTCCTCAATCTGCATATTTGCAGGCCGGACATTTGTATAACAGGTATAAAGAATTCTTTAATCTATAATATTATGAAAAACAGTAATAAACAAAACATTGGGTATGTTGTGTTTCTTTCAGTTGTCGCTGCCCTGGGTGGTTTTTTATTTGGTTATGATGCAGCTGTAATATCCGGCACAATAGATCAAGTGTCTCTTCAATTCCACCTCAACCCAATGCAATTGGGTTGGTTTGTTGGATGCGCACTCGCTGGCTCTATTTTTGGGGTGCTGGTTGTTGGTGTATTGAGTGATAAATTCGGACGAAAAAAGACCATGATGTTGTCAGCTATCTTATTTCTGGCATCTGGAATCGGATGCGCCATCTCAAATAATTTTGATCAACTGGTGATTTATCGTATTATTGGAGGTATAGGCATTGGAATGG
>Ga0224522_1000443_pt1 | contig 13860 bp, 8 predicted proteins | sample CFST25metaG_FD_182733 | JGI IMG/M metagenome (GOLD analysis project Ga0224522, IMG submission 182733) | Peat soil microbial communities from Stordalen Mire, Sweden - C.F.S.T25 | ecosystem: Environmental > Terrestrial > Soil > Wetlands > Peat | place: Sweden: Norrbotten County, Stordalen Mire...
GTCCTGGATTGTGGCTGGCGCCATTCATTGTCCATACACACTCGCAACTCATCCACGATCACCCGGACTGGATCTTACGTCAGGCGAACGGGCGTCCGGTCAATGCTGGCTACGTCTGGGGAGTGCTGGATACAGCCTTGGATTTAACCATTCCCGAAGCGCTAGAATATGCCTGCAGCACAGTCCGAACCGCAGCCAAGGAGTGGGGTTTCCCCTATCTCAAGTTGGATTTTCTATATGCTGCGGCTTTACCGGGCAAGTATCATGACCCCACTTTGACCAGGGCGCAGGTGCTCCGCAAAGGCATGGAGGCTTTGCGGGCTGCCATGGGAGATGAGGTGACCTTATTGGGCTGTGGCGCGCCATTTGGCTCCATGTTAGGTCTGGTAGACGCCATGCGTATTGGTCCCGATGTCAGCTGTGACTGGAACCCCTCATTTAATGGTATCAAGATTTTGATCGGGAACGAGCCCTCTTTCCCATGTGCGCGTAATTCCATCCATAATATTCTCGCCCGCGCCAATTTGCATGGGCACTGGTGGGTCAATGACCCTGATTGTCTGCTCATCCGTCCGGATACTAATTTGAGCCTGGACGAAGTGAAGACGCTGGCTACATCCATCGGGATGACGGGCGGGTCTTTGCTCCTTTCGGATGACTTACCCAGGCTGCCGGCAGAACGCATGCATTTGGCTGAAGTGCTGCTGCCTGTGATCGGCGAACGTGCCCAGGTTGTCGACTGGTTCGATGCTGAGATGCCGTCGAAATTGCGTCTGGATTTGCTGAATGATACTGGCGAATGGCATTTGCTGGCTCGTTTCAACTGGCAGAACTCCCCGGCTGACATTTCTCTCTCGCCAGAGGAATTCAACCTGCCTTCAGGCAAATACTGGGTCCACGATTTCTGGCAGGAAAAATCGGCTTATCTGGCACCCGGTGAAAGTTACGGCGTCTCTGCTGTGCCTGTGCACGGCTGCGTTTTATGTGCATTTCGGGAGGTGCAGCCAGTTCCGCAATATCTTGGAGGCAACCTCCATTATTCAATGGGGAATGAGGTGGCCGATTGGAAGGTGACTGAAAATGAGTTGACCTTTACCCTACGCTTACCCCGTATAACTGAAGGCAAAGTGAGTGTTGCACTTCCCTGGCCAAAGGTAACCATTTTCTGCGACGATAATTTGGTGGAGTTCACCAGAGATACAAATGGCGTATTTGAATTCCCTGTGGTCGTTCCCGGATTCAGCCGCATCAGAATTTGCAGGGAATAAAATATAAAAGAAAACAACCGGCCTCACATTTTGCGAGGCCGGTTGTTCAGTATTAATCACTTATTATTTTTCGTTGGGGAGTGGTGGTAACTGGTTTTGCCTGGCTATTTTGGCTTTTCTGCGGCGTACTAACCAGCGAATCAGGAAGTACAGCGGGGCTCCAATGACAATCAGTATGGGGAGCACCAGAATCACCAGCCAGATCAGGAAGTTCACAAATCCTTTGAGAAAGTCGAGGAGTGCCTGAATTGCCTGGCGTGCAATACCTGTAGGCTGCCAACCGGCTACAGTGATGGGCTGGCTGGTGGCTTTGGCGTTGATCTGAACGCTGATAGCTGATTTCGACGAAGCCTGTTCGTCATACTGAATTTGGCCTTTGATTACTGCGATTTGCTCAGTGAGCTGCATTTTTTGATTATATATAGCCAGGATATCTTCTGTCTTGGTTGCCTTATCATACATCTTGGTCAATTCATCAGCAGCTTGCTGGAGGTTGGTCAAGCGCGATTGCAGATCTGTGTATTCCTGGGTAATATCCTGACCCGAAACAGATTGATCGGTAACGAACTTGGCTGGGTCACCGGTCAGTGCTCTGATTTGGTCGAGGGTTGAATTCAACTGGTCGGAAGGAACACGAATAGTAACGGAAGCGACTGGAACCTGTGCGCCTGACGTTGTATAGGTTTGACTGGTATTCGAATTGACCGTGAATCCGCCCTCGTCTGCTGCCATCTTCATGATATCAGCCAGAGATTTTGTGGGGTCATCGACGAGAATGGTTAGCGAGGCATTCTGAATCACTATTTGCTTGATTGTGCCGGTAGTGGCATCGGTTACACCGCTTGAACTGGCAGCTGCTGGTGCCGCGGTCGGTACCGGAGCGAAAGCCTGCAATTCTCCAGAACTTTTCACTGCATTGGTTGTTCTGGAATCTGGCATACTCGTGGCGGATTGAACGCTGGCGCAGCTGGCCAGAACGAAGACACAAAGCACGGATAATAAAAGCAAGCGTTTCTTTTTCATTTTATCCTCTCCTGTAAGGAACTGATCTGTTCTTGAGACGCTTGTAACTCACAACTTGTTCCCGTTACCAACCTTCAGCCAGCCGTTTACAAAGTTTATCCGGCAGTCCTGCCTTTTTTATAGCTGTTTGGGTGGTTTTTATGTCGTAAGCGACGCGGTGAATCTCCCAGGTTTGTTCTTCCGGATCGAGAATGCCATAAGCAGCCCTCGGATCGTGATCGCGCGGTTGGCCGACTGAACCTGGGTTGAAAATACAACGAGTTTCGATCTTTTGGACCATACCCGGCTGCAGCATAGTCCGGGTGATGCTATCTCCGGCAGGATTAACCGTGAAAGCCAGAGGTAAGTGCGAATGCCCGACCAGCGCCAGTTGAGTTTCAAAAAAAGCAAAATTGACCATGGCGGACGTCTGGTCGATAATGTATTCCCAGGTAGGCATGCGCGGACTGCCGTGCGCGAGTGTCACCCAGGCGGTAGCCACTGTTTCAGGCAGCTTTGAAAGGTAGTCGAGGTTCTTGCGGTTTATTTCTCGTTTGGTCCAGTAGATTACGTGACTGGCTTCTTCATTGAAGCGGTCGATATCACGGCTGTCCACGACGGCAGCATCATGATTCCCGATCAGGCAGGTGAGATTGGGCAGTGCGGCGATGCGTTCGACGCACTCGTTCGGGAACGGACCATAACCTACCAAATCACCCAGGCACCAAACCGCGTCGACCGTGATGGCTGAGGCTAGAACAGCTTCAAGGGCCGGGTAATTTGCGTGAACATCGGAGATTACCAGAATGCGCATAGATACTTTCTGCTATTTAGACCAACCAGGAACTAATTTTCTGGATGATCTTTTCGGCAACTTCATATTTGCTGAGGATGGGGAAGGCTTCATGTGAGCCGTCACGGTTCAAAAAAATGACCTGATTTGTTTCAGCCTCAAAGCCACTATGTTTCTGGCTGATGTCATTGGCAACAATGAGGTCGAGCTTTTTCTTTTCGATTTTTTGCGCCGCATTATTAAGTAAATTCTCGCTCTCGGCTGCGAATCCGATTGTATAACGCGGAAATCCGCTTTTGGCTTTCTGGTCGGCGACTGCCATTAAAATATCTTCCGTGGGAACCAGCTCAATACTGAGCGGTTTACCGTCTTTCTTGATCTTGTTTTCAGCGGTGTGGGAAGGTGTGAAATCGGCTACGGCTGCAGTCATGATCAGAGCATCGGCATTCTGGCTGAATTCCAGCACCGCTTTTAACATTTCGGCGGCGGTATGAACGGGGATGACATTCACGCCAGATGGTGAATCTAAGGCGGTTGGTGTAGTGATCAGCGTCACATCAGCTCCGCTGTCGAGAGCGGCCTGCGCAACTGCATATCCTTGTTTCCCGGATGAACGGTTGGTAACCAGGCGGACCGGGTCAATCGGCTCCTGTGTCCCACCGGCGCTGACGACAAAACGCTTCCCTTGCAAGGAACCGCCGCGACTGAGTAAATAGCGAATGTGCCCCAGAATAATGGCCGGTTCTTCAAAACGACCTGGGCCGGTAAGCCCCGAAGCCAAGTGACCTTCAGCCGGACCTATGAAATGAGCACCCCGTTCTTTGAGAGTAGCCGCGTTCTTTTGTGTGGCCGGGTTCTGGTACATACCCAGGTCCATAGCCGGAGCCAGCAGCATGGGGCAGCCGGCTGCCAGCGCGGAAACGCTTAACAGGTTATCCCCCAGACCGTTAGCCAGTTTGGCCATTGTCGAGGCAGTTACCGGCGCGATGACCAGTAAATCGGCAGAATGGCCGAGGTTGACATGCACCACGTGCGCATCGCCTCCCCACAGGTCAGCATCCGTGTAGGCTTTACGGCCGGTCACCGATTGAAATTGCAGAGCGGAAACGAAATGCAGCGCGCCAGCGGTGAGGATCACATCAACTAATGCCCCGGCCTGCGTCATTTTCGAGGCTAATTCCACGGCTTTATAAGCTGCCACTGAACCTGTGACCCCTAAAACGATATGCTTATTTGCAAATGGATTCATGTTTTATTGATTCATTTCCCAGATCAAGCGCAACCCGTCGAGAGTAAGCCACGGGGCTGTGATCTGAATCACATGCGTTTGTTTGGCTACCAGTTCGGCCAGTCCGCCGGTGCCTATGGCCTTCATTTCAGGGCCGAGGAGCTTGCCAAAGCGAGCTACCATGCCTTCAACCAATGAGACATAACCAAAGAGCAGGCCGGATTGCATGGCATGAATGGTATTCTTGCCGATCACACTGGGAGGGGCTTGCAAATCTACCCGCGGCAGCTGCGCGGTTGAACGCACCAGCGCTTCTACTGAGATGCCGATACCAGGGGCAATGGCTCCGCCGATATAGGCACCGCTGCGGTCGATGGCGTCAAATGTGGTAGCGGTACCGAAATCCACCACGCAGGCGGGAGCGCCATAAAACTTCTTCACCGCTGCGACGTCCACGATCCGGTCTGCGCCAAGAGATTTCGGGTTATCAATTTGAATGTCCACGCCGGTTTTGGTGGAATAATCCACGTTGAGAGGCTCAGCATCCAGGTAAGTATTGCAAGCTTGAATCATACGGCTGGTCAGGGGAGGTACGACCGATGCCATGCAGACCCCTTCCAGATCAGTGTGCCTGACCCCTGCATGCTCCAGCAAATTGTCGATCATGATGCCGTATTCGTCTGGCATGCGTTCATTATCAGTGGCCATGCGCCAATGATTATTAAGGGTTTCACCTTGAAACAAGCCAAGTGTAATATTGGTATTTCCGATATCAATGGTTAATAACATTATTCCTCACGTCCCTTCCATTATTGTACTAGAAAAAAGGGAAGACAGGCAAATTTGACATTGGAGAGTCATGGGACGGAACTTTATTTTGAATGAATTGCTTCGATGATCTCAGCAGCGTGATCGTAGCGTCCGAAAGCTGGCATGAGATATACTCCTTGAGCTAATTCGCGGAGTTGTAGTGCTAGTTCCACTGCCAGTTTGACGCCTACGGCAGCACCGTGTTCGCCTGCCTCAGCCATCTGATGGAAAGCAGTCTTGGGAATATCCACTCCCGGAACTTCTTGCTGCAGGAAATTGGCATGGCGCAGGCTGGCCAGGGGCAGGATCCCCACGAGCAGCGGAATGGATAGCTTGCTGCCTTCTGAGCGCTCGTAAGCGTCTAAAAAACATTCGACATGACTGATGTCGTAAATTGGCTGTGTCAGGATGAAATCAGCCCCCGCCTTGAGCTTGCGGCGCAGGTTTTTGATCTCTTCCTGAATATCGTGCGGGTTGAGATTGAGCGCGCAGCCCACAAAGAAATTGGTGGGTTGGCCAATATCGGTACCTGAATGATCGAGCCCAACGTTGAACCCCTGCTTGATGAGCTTGATGAGGCCGGAGGGGACGAGGTCGAAATTATCCATGGCATCGGGGTAATCGCCAATGGAGGTCGGGTCACCCATGACCACGAAGACGTTGCGTACTTCCAGGGCATGCGCGGCCAGAAGGTCGCCTTGCACGCGCAGCAGGTTTCGTCCGCGGGTGGGGAAGTGCAGGGTCGTCTCGATGCCGACCTTGCGTTGAATCAGTTCACAGACAGCCCACGGACTCATACGCATACGCGCCATTGGGCTGTCGGCTACGTCAATAACATCTGCCCCGGCTTCGGAGAGCAGGCTGGCTCCAGCCAGCAGTTTTTGGGTGGGCAGCCCCCGCGGAGGGTCCATCTCGACTGCGGTCACGAACTTCCCCTGGCTCAGACGCGTGGCCAATTGCGTGGGCGGAATCTGCTGCATTTCATTGTTCGTCTGGAGGGGCTGCGCTTCAGTTACTTCGACGATATGCAGCGATTCCGGCGGCGTTGTCTGGATTGCCCTGGCGATGGAGCTAATGTGCAGCGGTGTCGTACCGCAGCAGCCGCCAATGACGCTGGCGCCTTCGCGCCAGAAAGAAAGCGCATAATCACCGAAATACTCAGGACCGGCGGGGTACATGATGCGCCCTTCGACTTGCTGCGGCCAGCCGGCATTGGGCATGACTGAGAATACACCATCCGGAACGGCTTCGCGCATTTGTTTGAGCAGGTTAAGCAGTTGATTGGGACCGCCGGAGCAATTGATGCCGATCACATCCGCACCGGCTGTGTGGACACGGTGAGACACTTTAGCGGGAGCGTCGCCGAGCAGGGTGAGGTTATCGCGGGTGAAAGTCATCGAAGCCACCACCATGAGGTGCGGAGCTGACGCTTTAGCTGCCTTTATTGCTTCGATGATTTCGTGCAGATCGGTAAAGGTTTCCAGAATGAGCAGATCCACACCGGCAATTGCCAGAGCTTTGATCTGTTCACTGAAAGCCTCGAAGGCTTCCTCGGGTTGGATGCGGCCAAATGGAGCCATGCGCACCCCCAGCGGACCCACATCTCCGGCGATCAAGACATCCTTAAAGGAAGCCTGAACAACCTTTCGGGCCAGATCGACCCCGGCGGTATTGATTTCGCTGACCTGGTCGCCCAGGCTGTGCTGGCTTAATTTGAAACGGTTTGCTCCGAAAGTATTGGTCTGGATGATCTGTGCCCCGGCTTCGATGTAATCGCGGTGCACTTCGGCAACCAGGCCAGGTTGGCTGAGGTTGAGTGCATCAAAACAAGTCTCCGGTTTGACCCCACGCTCGTGCAGAAGAGTCCCCATGGCGCCGTCGCCGATGACCGGCCGCCCGGATTGAAGAAGTGTTTTGAAATCCAGTTTCTCAGTCATGGTTAGCTTTTCATGAGTTGGTCGACTCGGGACTCACCGGTGTTGAAATACTTGGCTTCAGGGTGATGTACGATGATGGCCACGGTTGACTGCTCCGGTACTAACTGGTAGGCGGAGGTTAACTGCATCCCCAATTCTTTTTCAGCTGGCAGCAGTTGGAATACCCTGGCATGGTCTTCAAGATCAGGAATGGCCGGGTAACCCCAGGAATAACGTTTACCCTGATTTGCCGGGATACCCAGTTCACGACGCACATGCTCGTGCAAATAATCCGCGGCAGCTTCAGCAGTCTGTACCGCAAGACCGTGGGTGAAATAGGCTTCTGTGTAATTGTTAGCGGCCTGGAGTCGATCAAAGCGGTCGGTGGCTGCCTGACCCACAGTGACGATCTGGAAAGCCACTGTATCCATCCGCTCGGATTCGACCGGGAGAAAGTAATCGGCCAGTGAGAGATTCTCTTGCGCTTTCTGGCGCGGAAAATGGAACTTCGCCAGTACTGTTGGTTTGGCAGCGCCGAGTGTCGCTGGATCGTAAACCAGCAGATCCTCGCGGTTTTCAACCTGTGCGGGCCAGAAACCGTAAATCCCGCGCGGGGCCAGCCATTTTTCTTGCATGGCTTCTTTGCACATTCTAGCCAGGCGATCTTCGTACTCTTGCTGCAATTTCCCCCAATCCTCACCGTGAGTGTTTTTGGCGCCCCAGGAGAGGCGGAAGAGTTCATTCTTGGCAAGGTGGCTAAAAACGGTTTCCAGCGGCATCTGCTGTACGATATGCGCTCCCCATTGGACTGGCTTGGGGATGAAGCTGGCTGAGGCTACTGTGGAAGCTGCGGTATTCGCTTTGCTGGGTGGGGTATTCCCAGCCAGATTGAATTCAAACTCAGATTCGGTTTTGATTTTTTCCAGGGCAGCTTGCCTCGTCTCAGGGTCGGATAGGGCGTCCATGGCGGAAAGACCTTCAAAGGCGTCCTTGCAGTAGAACACACCAGGCTCGTACACATCGCCTGTTTCGGTGCGTAAAATCCGCCTCCCAAAACGCTCGTTAATCGCCGCGCCGCCGATGAGTACTGGGAATTTCAATCCGCGCCGCTGCAGCTCGTTGATCACCAGAGGCATTTGTTTGCTGGTGCTGACCAGAAGAGCGCTCAAACCGATCGCGTCAGCTTTTTCTTCCACGGCTCGGCTGATGATGGTCTCGGCGGGAACTTGCTTGCCCAGATCGATCACGTCGTAGCCGTTATTCGAGAGGATTGTCTTGACCAGATTTTTACCGATGTCGTGCACGTCGCCGTAGACGGTAGCCAGCACGAGTTTCCCCTTGCTGGTGCCTTCTTTGCGCTCCAGATAGGTTTCCAGGTGAGCCACGGTTTTCTTCATCACTTCGGCGGATTGCAGAACAAAGGGCAGGATCAGCTCACCGGCGCCGAATTTATCGCCGACCTCTTTCATAGCAGGAAGCAGCACTTTGTTCAGCACCCATACGGCGCGGTCTTGCCGGGCAGGACCGGCGGCAAAAGGTGTCACTAATTCATCAATGTCGCTTTCAACTTCGTCTTTATAACGGTGGACAATCTTCCAGTGCAGTCTTTCATCAGCGGACATGCCCTTGAGCATTTCTTGCTGCGCGTCTTTCTTTTCTTCAGCAGGCCCGGCGGTCTGGAAATGTTCGATCAATTTTTGCAAGGCATCCGGAGTACGCGCAAAGATCAAGTCTTCGGTCAGGGCGCGCTCGTCTGCGGGAATTTCAGCGTAAGGAGTGATGGTGACCGGGTTGACGATAGCCATATCCAAACCAGCCTGTACGGCGTGATGCAGCATGACGCTGTTGATGACGCCGCGGGCGTTGGGAGCTAATCCAAACGAAACGTTGCTAACCCCCAAAGAGGTAAACACGCCGGGTAGCTCCACTTTGATGCGGCGGATGCCTTCCAGAGTTTCAATGGCTGAGTTGCTGAATTCATCGGAACCAGTCGCCAGGGTGAAGGTCAGCGCATCGAAGACAAGGTCTTCCGGGCGCAAACCATGTTCATCCACGGCGATGTGAAACAACCGTTTTGCAACTTCGAGTTTGCTTTCGGCAGTCTTTGCCATGCCTTGCTCATCAATGGTCAATAAAATGACTGCGGCATTGTATTCTTTCGCCAGTGACAAGACATGGTCGGCTTTGGTACGACCGCCTTCGAGGTGGGTAGAATTGATCAGGCAGCGTCCCGGAGCTGTCTGCAGCGCGGCTTCGAGCACATCCACTTCGGTGGTGTCGATGACAAGCGGCAAACGGATAACAGGGGCGATCGTCTTAATCAGGCGGATCATGGTAGCCAGTTCGTCCGCACGTTCGGTCAGTGCTACGTCTAAATCCAATCCGTGCGCACCGCTCTCGACTTGCTGCATGGCGAGGGTGAGAATGGCATCGTAATCGTCCGCCAGCACCATCTTTTTGAAGTTGCGGCTGCCCTGCGTATTCAGGCGTTCGCCGATGAGGAATGGTTTGGGTTCTTGTTGTATTGGTTGTGCCTGGATCGCTGAAGCCAGCGAAGGAGTGTGATGTTTTTCCACGGCGACCGGTTGAATGGTGTTGATCTTATCAACCAGTGCTTTCAAGTGTTCAGGAGTCGTACCACAGCAGCCGCCGACGACGCGTACCCCGTTCTTTTGCGCGTATTCGAACAAACTTTTAGCAAAAGGTTCCGGCTCAAGCGGATAAACTGCCTGACCGTCCACATTCAGCGGCAGGCCGGCGTTGGGGATACAAGATACCGGCAGGAGGGAGTTCTGCCCAAGATAAGCGATGGGTTCGCGCATCAAATCAGGCCCGGTGGAGCAGTTGAGACCGATGACGTCAATGGGCAGCGCTTCGAGGATGGTCAGCACGCCGCTGATATCGGTGCCCAGCAGCATACGGCCGGTAGTATCCAGTGTGACCTGGGCCTGAATGGGTACGCGGATACCGGTTTGTGCCTCGGCTTCTTCGATCCCCAAAATTGCAGCTTTGACTTCAAGAATATCCTGCGAAGTCTCGATCAGCAGTAAATCCACACCGCCGCGCAGCAAGGCACTGGCCTGTTCGCGGAACAGCTCTTTCAACTCATCGAAGGTGATGTTGGAAAGGTCAGGGTCTTTCATTGAGGGTAATTTACCTGAAGGCCCCATGGACCCGGCTACAAAGCGTTTGTGACCGTCCCGGCTGTATTCATCAGCCAGGCGGCGTGCCAGGTGGGCAGCGGCCAAATTGATTTCATCCACTCGGTCCCCCAGCCCGTATTCCTTTAGCGTCAGGCGGTTGGAGCGGAAGGTACAGGTTTCGATCACGTCAACGCCTACTTCTAAAAAGGAGCGGTGCACCTTCTCGACGGCCTGCGGATAAGAGATCACGAGGTAATCGTTGCAGCCGTTGGTTCTCTCGCCTCCGAACTGCGCCGCGGTCAGTTTTTGCAGTTGCAGGTTGGTTCCCATAGCGCCATCGAAGACCATGACTTTGGCAGCCATTGCATCCAGATAAGTATGGTTGGTGTAATTTCGATTCATAAGAATCCTCCTCAGGTCATTCGATGCGGATTAAAAATGCCTCTCTTACAATGAGAGGCTGTGCGAATCACACGCTGGCTCTCATCTTCCAGAATGCCCCAATTCAGGAGCTCTGCCGGATTTGGCACCAGCTATTTGTAGCGGTTGCCGAGGTATCACTGGGCCGGTCCCTCCACCTCTCTGGATGAGCGGATAGATCAAAAATCTACCCTTATTGTAAAAATTTTACCACAAAAAAGTTTTGTTTTTGTTCAGGCCAAAAAGGAAATCTGGAAGAATAAAACAAAAATCACCTTGAAGGTGATTTAAGTTGGTGTGAGCAGTTTCTTACTCTCTTCGCGGACTTTGGGCTGAATGGATGATTTGGAAAAAGCAACTCCCTAATTACTCAGCCAATTCGTCGTACCACTGAAAATCCAGCCAATCATCCCCTTCAAAAAGTAAAGGTGTTTGTCTGAGGTTACCTCCAGGGAATAGTGGAGTCGCAAGATAAACCGGTCCATTTTTATTCGCCAACTCAAGTATGTAATTCTTATTCCAGAGCTCCTCATTAAAAGCATCCATCTCTGCCATGGCCCGTATTTTACTTTTAATATTATTTCTGGTCGAAGTCATGACAGCAATTTCCAGGCAAACTTTTGCTTTACATTCGTGGGTCTCTGGATCTAATAGTTTTCCGGTAGTGTTTTTTATCTGGAATCCCATAGTACCTCCAAATTATTTTTATTAATTTATAGCTAAAAGAAGCCAAACAATCAAGCCCCAAAATACCCATATCAAGATGTGTATGAAAAATGCCTGGCGTAATTATCGATCTGAAATACTCCAAACCTTTATTTCTATTTAATCGGGACATTGAAAACGTTTCAAAATGTTCGGTTCTGAGCAATTGGTTGTGAAAATTGTTGGGAAATGGCAAAAACAATGCTACACTAAAATGGTTCAGCCAAAGTTTTCACCCGGTTTGGGCGAAATTGATGGCAAAATGGTTTCGACGTGGAATCTCGGTATGAGAAAAGAAACCGGAATTCAAGCAGCCTTTGGACGCAGCGCGGCCATATTCATGGCCTTCGTGTGTGCCATTAGCCTTCTGGCTGGCACAGGCTGGCTTTTCGACAAGCCTATCCTAGCCTCCCTTAGCTCTGAGTATATCCCCATGACTCCCGTTAGTGTGTTGATATTCCTGGGAATATGCGGAGTCTGGCTGATGCATAGGGTTTTCCCGGCCAGGCATGGGATGAGGATACTGGTACAAGCCGTCCTAGTCGGGATGTTGCTTATCGTGATCATGCTGATCTTGCGAGGCTTTACCGGGGTTAGCCCCGATCTCGAAAAAATCCTTTACCTTTCCCCGCCCTTGTTCGGCCAATTTACATCTGCCAGCATATCCCTGTTACCTGCGCTGGGTTTCTTATTGGCAATCTCAGCCTTACTCTTGATGACCGGGATTAAACCGGGCACGCGCGCGAAAAGTTTTTCCGCCGCCCTATCCCTGGTATTGTTCATCCTCAGCGGCATAATAATCCTTGGTTTCTTATATGGGGCGCTGCCATTTTTTGAGGGCTCGCTCATCCCGATGGCGCTGACCACCGTAATTTCGTTCTGGTTTCTCAGCTTGGGTTTACTGATGACTGCTGGACCAGCCAGCTGGCCGGCCAGGGATTTCACGGGTCCTTCATTAAAGGCGCTCTTGTTGCGGTCGTTCATTCCTGCTTCTATTTTAAGTATTCTGATTGAGGGTTTTCTCAATACGGTTTCTGCACCCTTGATCGTTAATCCGGCAGCCAGGGCTGTAGTTACAGTTTTAGTGGTTGTTTTGATCGTCATCCTCATTACTTCCCTTATTGCAAGAAACTTAAGTGCAGAATTTGAACACGGCAAGCAAGCAGAGCAGGCGCTGCAAAAAAGCGAATTCCTGTTTCGAGCGCTGTTTGAAGCCTCGCCAGATGCTGTCATGCTCATTGATCCTCATGATCCCAATGAATCCGGGCCGATTATTGATTGCAATGTGGCAGCTTGCGTGATGAATGGCTATAGCCGCGAGGAATTGATCGGGCATTCCATTGATATCTTGAACACTACTCCTGTTTCCCCAGCCGCGAACATTGCCTATTTGAAAAGGATACAAGAGGCAGGTAATCTAAAATATGAATACTTCCATCGCCATAAGAATGGGACCATATTTCCTGTTGAAGTTTCCACGACGCTTATCAAGATCGGCGAGCGCGAACTGTTGATGGGTATAGATCGTGATATCACCGAGCGCAAGCGTATGGAAGAGGAGATACGAAACCTATCACTGACCGATGAGCTGACTGGACTGTATAACCGGCGGGGCTTCACTTTGCTGGCGGAACAGGAGATGAAACTGGCGCACCGGATAAAGACAAGCATGTTGTTTTTCTTTGGAGATGTGGACGACATGAAGACGATCAACGATATCCATGGGCACACCCAGGGCGATCTGGCCTTGCAGGAGGTTTCCGCTATCTTGAAAGCAACCTTTCGTGAGGCGGATATACTGGCCCGTTTCGGCGGGGATGAGTTTATGGTTCTGGCCGTGGATGCCTCGATGGAAAGCGCTGAACTCCTGACGAACCGGATCCACGCCAACCTGGAGAGATGCAACCAACAGGGTGACCGCCCTTATCAACTGTCCCTCAGCATCGGTATTGCGCGCTATGATCCTGAAACTCCCTGCCCAGTAAGTCAATTGATCGCCCAGGCAGATGCCCTGATGTATCAGGAGAAACAAGCCAAGAAAAGAAAAAATAGGCCGAGTTTGTGAGCTTGAAAGTGCTGATAGCAGCTTGCTTGATGGTGTTGCTCAACTGCACTTTCTAGTCCCGAACTAAAGATCCGGAGAGCAGCAAGTGCGCAAGTGCCGCTTCGGTGTATATAGCCTTGGTTAGTGAGGGGACTGTTGGAAAACTGGCATCTCTACCGCAAAAATCATTTCGTATATCGAATATCTTTTTAGATTGATTTTCCTATTTATTGTAAAAAATATCATTTATTGAAAGCAAAAAACTTTGATGGTCATTCATTTTATTGGTTTCCCATTCTCAGACGAAAAGAATCCTTTTTGGCAATTCTACACCGCGGCGTTATAATTGGAGAAAGAAACCGTTCTTAATCAAAGGAAGGCGTATTCCTGGTGGACTCAAAAGACAATTCTTCTTTTTCGGCAGTGTTTCTGACCAGCCTCCTGCTTGTTGTAGTGGGTGGGGCGGGGTTGGTGCTGCTTTTCAACCTGACGGTGCCGACGCTCGGCCCTCGCTGGCTGCTCTTCTTCCTT
>Ga0224522_1000445_pt1 | contig 13812 bp, 11 predicted proteins | sample CFST25metaG_FD_182733 | JGI IMG/M metagenome (GOLD analysis project Ga0224522, IMG submission 182733) | Peat soil microbial communities from Stordalen Mire, Sweden - C.F.S.T25 | ecosystem: Environmental > Terrestrial > Soil > Wetlands > Peat | place: Sweden: Norrbotten County, Stordalen Mire...
TATAAAGCGAATCGTTAATCCAATGTTAGGATTTCAGTCTTTTCGATCTGCTAATAAGACTTTAAAAGGAATTGAAGCTATGAATATGATCAAAAAAGAACAAGTAAATGATCTAAATTACTCTGTTCTTAATGAAGTCAAATACATTAATCAATTGTTTGGTATAGTTTTATAATGTTAGTACATTTTCCTTGAATATTTTGATTTTTATTCATTACTCATAGATTTACATGCTTATTTTGAAATTTTTGCAACGGAACCCCAAAATAGCTAGTGCATTTTTCTTCTTTCAAACGCTCTTTTTTCCATTTAATAAACTCCAGATTTTTTTTCTCAATTTGATACAAGTTTAACCTGTTTTTTAGATGTTCTCTTATTTTGACAAGTTCATTCACTCAACTTTTTTGACAAGTATTAAAGCTAATTTAGGTAAGTTTCAATGTTAGTTTTAAAAGCAATTTTTTAAAAATTCTGACTCAATTAATTAGATACTTGTGATCATACTTACTCAAAATTAAAAATAAGAAATATAAGTATGTTCATACTCTGTATATTTTTAACCTAATATAAATATACTAGAATCAAAATTTCGTAATACAAATATTAGAAATTCTTCAATCTAAAGAGATACACTAATCTTAAAGTGCAGTTAGATTGATTCAGCAAAAACATTGTTTTTGGCGCAAAAACTATGCATCATTGAAGATAAAAAACCGGAACCTTGTTAGCATAATCATTGAATCTACACTTTTAAATCAAAGGAGTAAAAAGATCAATGTTAAATTTGTGAAGATCTCAGGGAAGAGTAAAAACATAATTAATATTAAATTGTTGTACGATTTTAAAATATTTTAGGACAATATAAATTTTATTCCGAAAATATTTTTTGTATAGTTACATTTTATGATAAAGTAAATTTTATCCATAAACTATTTTTAATATAGTTAAATTTGGTGATAAAGTAAATTTTATTCATGAACTATTTTTTGTATAATTAATTTAAAAAACTACGGGGATAATTTAAAACAGAGGATACTAATCAAAAAAATATTTCATAGTATTCGATTTGAAGGCACTATAATTATTTTGCCTAAAGTATTAATTTGAAAATCGAAACATTATATGTTCTTCAGAGATTTACAAAATTCAGATGGAAGTTTGAATAACTTAAGTATTATGTATAAAGAGTGACTCCAAAATAGGAAACTGAACATGACAGACAAGATCCAACTTACATTACTGACAGCTTATAGTGCTGAGGATTCTGCAGATCTCAAAAAGGGGCAGGCAAAAAAAATTGCTCAGCTCTTTAGTGACTTTGTGGGCCAAGCCCGTCAAAGTCTTCATATTGCAATCTATGATTTCAGACTTGAGGAGCCCGAAGCTCAGATAGTAATCGATGCACTGAACAAAGCCGCTGAATCCGGAATAGATGTAAGAGTCGCATATTTTCAACCGAGTAAGAAACATGTCTCTCCATCTGAATTCTCGCTCCTTGGCAGTGATCCGGCGCCAGGACCCAACGAAGCATTTTTTGGGCGGTTCCACAAAGATATCCCGTTCAAGGCGATAACTGGAATCGAAGATCTGCCATCCGATGTCAGCTCCTTACAGATCGAAGGTGGTGGTCACTTGATGCATAGCAAGTACATTATTCGTGATGGACTGGCTCCTTCCGCCGCTGTGTTGACAGGATCAGCCAATTTTACCACCGATGCATGGACCATTCAGGATAATAACATTGTTACCCTGGAATCACAAGATATCGCAGGTAATTATGAAACTGACTTTGCAGAGTTGTGGGAGGCGGGAAGGATTGCTGGGACAGGCAAGAATGATCATGGAGAAACTCAAATCGACGATGTAGATGTTGATGTGGATTTTTCTCCTGGTGATGGCGCAGCGATGGATCTAAATATTGCCAGCCAGATCTCGACAGCAAAAAATGAGATAATGCTTGCTTCAATGGTTATCTCTTCAGGAGCCGTTCTGGGTGCCCTCGTTGATTCAATAGAACGCGGTGTTAAGGTATCTGGCGTTTACGACGGACCGGAGATGCATCAGGTTTTAACAGACTGGGAAAAAAGTACGCGTGGCACTGGCCAAGCCAAGATCGCGCAATGGGATGTCATAAAGAACAACCTTGTTGAAAAACATTCAACGCCGTATAGTGAAAATGGACCTCATGACTTCATGCACAATAAGGTGTTAGTGGTCGATCAACAGGTAATTGTAACGGGAAGCTATAATTTTTCTCAAAATGCGACGCACAATGCTGAAAACATAATTACTTTGTATGATGGGGCCATAGCACGTCAATATGAGCAATATATTGAAGATCTCGTTTCGAAGTACAAGTAGTTCTGGCCCAAATGAAGCTCATCGCATTGATACAGCCACGGATAGACACACGTTTGTGGATATTTTTGCAGACTCTCAAAATAATTATACCCTTAATATCATTGGTCATCCATCCTATAGTCAAGTTGTGTTACTGCTGAAATTGAGTGGCTCATTGGTAAATGTCCGTGATTGGTAAATGTCCGTGCTTTTAACACCACAACCAGCGTAGAGGAAACCAACAACTTCCCCTATGTTTTACCTTGGTAGAATTCAAGGAACCTAAATTTGTGTTGAACTGTCAAAGTTAGAATAAAGAAACAACAAGATGGAAGCTTTTTTATGATAAATAATAAACTTGGTTCGATGGAATCTCAATCTTTGCTTCGCGAAAAAATAGCCACACAGACAGAATTTATCGTTAATAATCTGCAGCAAACTGATTACACACACGCTGAAAATATCGATCCGGATTTAGGAATATACGATTGCGATTGTAACGGCTTTGTAGATTTTGTTCTGAAAAATGTTGTACCCGATCATTAAGATGCAACTTTCTCAAAGGGGGCGGGAACAATTACTTTTTCATCTGCCGACTCCCTTATAGCAGGCGATTCAAGGCCTTCCTGTTCTGACACAACGTCAACAGGCGAACAACGCAATATACGTTATGGTGTGCTGCCAGCGATTCCAAGCAAAAACCTGGTGCAGACCTTCTGTACGAACTACAAGAAAAACTGACTGATAGTGATAGGAATTTGCTTTCTGGGTTCTGCTAACTTGGTGAGGAATTGAGAATTTTTTTATTCCCCATGATTTAAATGACGCAGCACGGTAACTACCCACAAAATATTGTTCGCATATTTTTATTACTTAAATAGTATATAACTTGTGTTATATATAGTTGCTTAAATTTTAGGATAACGTCTTCACTTAAGTTTTAGATTCTTTAGCTAGAGTAGTACTATTTAGGGTTCCGTTGCAAAAATAATATTTCTTCACTTTGACACTATGATTCTCACCTTTATATGCCATTTTAGCTCGAATTAAAATGTCTAATTTTCCTAATTGTGATGGTTTTTAATGATTTTGTGAAAAAGCCAGATTTTTTGCAACGGAACCACAAAAAATAATCCCCCATAAAATTTTTCGGAGTTAAAAAACAAATATATATAAATAATAATTTTTTAGTATTTGTGAAGTTTTCAGGATCTAACATTATTCTTTTTTCTATATTTTTCAGTTTGTGTATATGATATCTTATTGATATCATTTTCCCGATTACCACTAGCCGATAGTCCTTAAATTAGCTACCTAAAAATGATGAAACACTAATAATTCAAAACAGAGAAATTGAAATAGAACTTAAAAATTAAACAGATATGGTATACATTGCAAACAAATAGCCATGTGGTGTGCGCCAAGCAATGTATACCAGTGTATTCTCGCAATGGAATACACAATACTATTTTCTATGTAAACTGATATAGTTCTATATAAACAGTTTAGCACATGTTAAGCAGTTTAGCACATGATTTAACTTTAAATTAGTCAACCATTAGCACTCACAGACGGTTCCGCCACTGCTGCTACACTGATGACAAGAGATCCCGTTGCAAAAAATCCTTTCTAATGATACAATACTACCTAAAAACGTGGGCATTAGACAAATCAAGTATTTGAATAACATTATAGAACAAGATCATAGATCTATAAAGCAAATCGTTAATCCAATGTTAGGATTTCAGTCTTTTTGTACAGCCATCAAGATTTCAAAAGGAATTGAAATCATGAATATGATAAGAAAAGGACAAATTGATACTCTAAATCAATGTGCTCTTGATAAAGTTAAATATATTAATCAATTGTTTGGTATAGCTTTATAATGTTAGTACATTTTTCTTGAATATTTTGATTTTTATTAATTACTTATAGATTTACATATTTTTTTTGAAATTTTTGCAACGGAACCCTTTTTATTATTTCCTGAATTTTTAAATGATTACAACCAATTGCCAGTGGAATTAATAGTAAATTTTAGCGATCCCAGAAGATATTAAAAAGTCTCTGAGTTAACCATTTGCTAGCTTCCTTGATGCTAAAATTATCGGTGAGCTTATAGCTCAATAATCCTATCAATAAGCTATTGAGATCTAAACTCCTGCCTTTACGCTTGCTAAAAATATCATAAAAATTAATTTTTTCATAACAGAATTGAACAGCAAGTATCGGTCCGATAGGAATACATATATTCTTGTTGGGAATAGTAAAAGCGCTCTTATTTTTGTTTTTATATTCATTGAACCGAATAGAACAAAACAAGTCAGGTTCTTATACAACATTGAATCAAAAGGGTGTTCGATGGAGACGAAATTGACTGGTAGCAAAAGCAAGATTTGTTCTCCACAGGGCGATGAGCATAAAATCTCTCTTCCCGAGTTCCTTCAAAGATTAGGAATTGACGAAAGCGGAATCAGTGAGCAGAAAGCTGCAGGGAGACTTCAGAAATGTGGACCCAACGTTCTCGAAGAAATAGGAAAGGAGAGCATATTACGCAAGTGTATGAGACAATTTCGGAATTTTTTCTCAATTTTGCTTATTATAGGAGCTATTCTGTCCTTCCTTGGAGAATACCTTGATCCTGGGAAAGGGAATCTGTATATTGGAATTGCTCTTGGTGTAGTTGTAATCCTTAATGGAACTTTCACATTCGTACAGGAATACCAGGCTGCAAAAACGATGGAAAGTTTTCGGCAGCTTCTCCCTCCCCGTGCAAAAATTTTAAGGGAAGGTAAAGTCAGAGACGTTCTGGCGTCAGAACTTGTTGTAGGAGATATCATCCTTCTTGAGGAAGGAGATAAGGTCCCGGCTGATGGGCGCTTAATTGAGACAAATTCTCTGAAAGTTGATCATTCGACCATCACAGGAGAAGCAGAGCCTCAGCTGCGCTCTCTTGAATGCACTAACTCGAATATACTTGAGTCCAGAAATATGGTTTTTTCCGGGACGCTAGTACAAAGCGGAAATGGAAAGGCTGTCGTCTTCGGAACAGGACAGAATACCCAGATTGGAAACCTTGCAATACTCACAGAACAAATTTTGAGCGTAGATACGCCCATCCGGAGAGAACTCAACCGCTTTATAAAAATCATTTCTGCAATTGCGATTTTTATGGGGGTAACTTTCTTCATTCTTGCGTTTTTTCTTAAGAATACCTTTCTTGCAAGCCTCATCTTTGCGATCGGAATTATAGTTGCAAATGTACCTGAAGGGCTTTTGCCCACGGTAACTCTTGCACTTAGCCTAGCTTCCAGGCGAATGGCTTCGCAGAATGCCCTTATAAAGAATCTTGAATCCGTAGAAACTCTGGGCTCGACTACTGTCATCTGCACTGACAAAACCGGAACTCTTACCCAGAACAGGATGGCGGTAAATTCTCTCATCGTCGGTTTTGAAAGTCTTGTACCTAAAATACCTTCAGGTCTTGAAAAAGTGGTTGCAGAGCAGGAGGCAGAAGAAAGTATAAAACAAGGCATTGCAGGAAAAGTTACAAGGTCAGGAGCAAAAAGGGTTTATATTGTAGAAAGTCCCATGTGGGATCCTGAAAAGGTGTCTCCTACTTTAATAAGGGTCGCAGGATTATGTAATAACTCAAAACTTCGCGAGTTACCCACTGGATATACCGGTGATCCTACTGAAGGAGCACTTCTTGTTTTTGCAAATAGTTTCCAGGATATAAGAACGCTTCAGAGTGATTATCAAAGGCTGAAAGAGTTTCCTTTTGATTCCTTTACCAAGAGAATGGAAGTTATCTGCCGCACTCCTGAAGGTAAACTAGAAGTATACCTTAAAGGTGCTCCCGAAGTGGTTGTGGAAATGTGTGGGGCAATTATGGAATCAGGAGAGGTGGGAGAACTGACGAAAGAAAAGAAAAAGGAACTCTTTGACCAGCATCTTAGACTTGCAGAAAAAGGAGAACGTGTAATTGCCCTGGCATACAGGCAAGCAGAAGAGCAGAAAGAGTATACCGGAGATTTTGTTTTTCTGGGATTTATCGGGATTGTAGACCCTCCGCGGCCTGAAGTCAGAGAGGCTATTGCAAAATGTCATACAGCTGGGATAAAGGTTGTTATGATAACCGGTGATCACCCGGTCACTGCAGAAGCAATCGCAAAGAACGTGGGACTTGTGGATTCCGAAAGCCTTGAAATTATTACCGGAGACGAGCTTGAGTCACTCTCAAGTACAGATCTTTCTTCAAGATTGAAAAACCCAAGCATTGTATTCGCCCGTACTTCTCCTGCACAAAAACTGAAGATTGTGCAGCTTTTCCAGGCTGAAGGAGAGATTGTGACCATGACAGGAGATGGGGTTAATGATGCGCCTGCTATCAAAAATGCAGATATGGGGGTCGCAATGGGAAGCGGTACAGATGTTGCCCGAGAAGCTGCGGATATGGTGCTTCTGGATGATAACTTCGCTACAATCGTATATGCTGTAGAAGAAGGCAGAACCGTTTTTGATAATATAAAAAAGTTCATTGTGTATATCATTGCTCATACTATTCCTGAAGTTCTACCTTTTATAGCTTTCATCCTTTTTGCCCTGCCTCTTCCTATGCCAGTACAGCTTATTCTGGCAATTGATCTTGGTACAGATATGCTACCTGCGATTGCTCTTGGGGTGGAGAACGGAGAAGAGGGTATTATGAAAAGACCGCCCAGAGCCAGGGATGAAAAATTATTAACTCCTCAGGTACTTATTACAGCTTACGGACTAAAAGGACCTATAGAAGCTCTTGCAGGCTTTTCCTGTTATTTTGCCGTACTTTTTGAAGGAGGTTGGAATTTCGGCGAGCAGCTTGCAAATCACAATTCTCTTTATATGCAGGCTATAACAGCTTTCTTTTCAGCGGTAATAATTTGCCAGATAGCCAACGTTTTTGCATCCAGAACCCGGTTCCAGTCAGTCTTCACAATGGGATTATTCAGCAACCGCATGATTCTTTTAGGGATTGCAAGTGAACTTTTGATTCTAGCTTTTATTATCTGGAATCCATTTGCCAATCTTATTTTTAACACTTCGCCCCTTGATCTAAGGTATGTATTGCTTTCCATTCCTTTTGCAATCTTCCTGCTTGGAATCGATGAGTTAAGGAAGTATTTGCTTAGAAAAAACGTGAGCTTGGCGGCTAGATTTTTAAAGTGGTAACTTAAAGGCTGGCTATGAATAACCTATCAGACTTACAATGTGATACACTTGTGGCTTTGTAGAGAACCTATTTTAATCAGCTGCAAGAAGCTGAAAATAAATGAGTCCAAATATATCAGGCAATTCAGTTCAAATTAACAGAGATCAGTTATTTTAGAGGATTTCTATATAATCCATATTTTGCATTCTCAAATATTCAAAATCAGGATCAGAGCCAATCATATTTACAGAACTTTCGGTACACTGCCAGATCTATATAATTATTTTTTTTCTTATTTTTCTATTTACGACGGTTGTTTAGGCTAAGTAGTTCCAAGTGTTCCAGGAGCTCCATATGTTCTACAAGTCCCATAAACTCCATAAGTCAGAGATCAATAATGTTTTCTTATTACTGATGGCATTTAGGAACTTCAGAGATTTTATCACAAAAACTCTGCATGGAAAAAGGACCTGAATAAAAAGACGAAAAATGGGAGATCGAAAGTAGTGTCCTTAAGAACTTGTCTGAAAATTCGAACAATTTGGTTGTCCCTTAATAATGAGTTGATGTTTATCCAAAAAAGTCACATCTTGCTCTTTGCATCGGTATTTTAAATTAATTGTATGAAAAATAGTTTCTAAACAAAAAATAATCCAGCATAAGATTTTTTGTAGTCAAAATACAAAAATATGTTATTAACTATTTTTTATTATTTAAGAAGTTCCCAGGATCATAATATTATTCATTTTTGAGAGAATAGAACCTTACTTTGCGCTATCAGTAGTTTATCTAATGTTTATATTTACAACTATCAAATAGAGAATTTAGTGTACTGAAAGTTATATAATATTGATTGGCTCTGTATTCTTTTTCTTTCACCGCAAAAATAAGATTTATTGTTGTTACTGATGCGGAAGTTTTCATACAAAAACTGTGCATCTTATATTAGGACACCTTTACTGTTATAGAGTGGTTAAATTATATTATATTCAAAATATAAGTATTAGGTTAATAGTAATGGATGTTAGATTTCAAAATATTTTATGGAAAAGTGAGTAATGAAAAAGGGAGTATTATTCGCAAATCATAATAATATTAATATATATATAATTATTGTTCAATGCCAAAATATTCCTTAGTGAAAAAATTTGTGTTTAGAAACAATTTTTCTTATAAATTATTTTAAATAATTTTGATTAAAGTACAATAAAAGGTGATAAAAAGATGTTGAAACAAATGAAAAAGACATTTGGTATTTTGCTAGTAATTTGTTTTTTAATGTCCGTGACAGCTGCAATAGTAAGTGCAGAAAATACATCCACGGAGAGCGAGAGTAGTAAGAACACGACAATGTTTAACGAAACATCTTCAAATATTTCCATGAGTACCACAATGGATAATAATAGTATAGCTGCCAACGAAATAGCTATGAAAAAAGTAATGGCTATGAAGACCGACGATGGTAAAGATATAGCTATGGGAAAAGTGGTGTCTATGACGACCGACGATGGTAAAGAAATAGCTATTGGCAAAGTAGCAGCTATTGAGACAAAAGGTGGTAACGATATAGCTACAGGAAAAGTAGTGGCTATAAAGACCGACGACGGTAAAATAATAGCTATGAAAAAAGTAATGGCTATGAAGACTGATGATGGTAAAGTTATAGTTCTGAAAAAAGTAGAAGCCGTAAAGACCGAAGATGGTAAAGAAGTACCTATGGAAGTCTAGGGGCTATGAGACCGACGATGGTAAAGATGTAGTTGTGAAAGCGTAGGATATGTTAATAAAGAAATACCTGGAAGGTGTTGATCCTATTCTGAATGAATATACATAGAAGATCAATTTTCGGAGCAACTATATTGAGAGCTGCAATAAAGGAATATAACTCTTCTGGGCTTTCTTCCAATTTTGAAAGAATTATGAAAAAGGTTGCAACCAAATTATATGATACATTGTTTATGGAGTTGAGAACATAACTAATCCAAATTTTATGCCAGTAAGTACGCTCAAAGGACACGATGTTGTTAATCCAACTAAAGAGAGTCTAGGAAAGATCGAAGACCTAATGATTGATTTGGAAAATGATAGAATATCGTATGCAGTACTTTCTTTTGGTGGGTTCCTTGGTATGGGTAATAAATTGTTTGCTATTCCGTGGAGAGCTATTGAATTGAAGCTCTATGAGCACACATTAATAATCACTCTTAATGTCGATAAGGAAGTCCTAAAAAAAGCAGAAGGCTTTGATAAGGATAAATTACCTCTAACTCATGAGGAGCTATTTAAAGTATATAATCACTATGGCTATGAGCCTTACTGGCAGACAAATAGGTAGGAGCAAACAGGATTTTCAGATATGTCATGAAAGATCTAAAGTTTGATACTCATTGCTTCCGACCTGTCCAAAGAAGAAGACAAGTTGCGTGCTGCCTTTGCTGAAGAATACTCAACCGGAAAAAAATTAGGTTTTACCAGGGAATAAACTCTCTGGAAACCACTTTTATTTTTCCCAGAATTGATAATCAGGCAATAAATTATTTTCCAAAAGTATCGACTAACGTTTGGAAAACTTTTTTTCCCATATTCTTCTGAGAACTTAAGAATTTTTCCAGAAATCTCAGTGTTTCGAAATAGATCGTGATTGTCTAATTCAATTTCCATATCTATTATCCGCTGCTGCATTATAAATAATTTCGATAAACATCCGATTTCAACAAATTGTTTATATACGTTTTATATGTAACCAGTCAAAAATTGGAGTTTATCGAAATATTCTCTATTAATTTGAGGTTTTTTTATTTTCTGGATTTTTGATTGCTTTAAATATTGTGTATTAAAGTCGCGATAGTTTTAGGGATGTACTTCGTATTGAATTAAAAAAAGTATTAAAAATAATTATAAATTACTTATTTAATATTAAAATGTTGTTTGCTATTATAATTTGATATGTAAAGCTAATTTTTGTTCATGCACATTTTTTCGCATAAAAAATTAGAAATAAAGTATACTGGATATTATATTTTAGAACTGATATCTAATTTTTGTAGCTAATATCGAATTAAGCAAGAGCAAGCAGATCAAAAAAGAATTGTTCGGAAGATGTTGTTCTGGAAATATTGTCGCTCAGGTAATGTACCTTTGGAGTTTGGATCAGGAACATGAACCTCCGGGCTTTCTTCAAATCATTTATTCAGTTGTATTCGAACAAGGAATACTGTTAACGTTAGAACGACTACTGAAATAAATGATTACTTAGATGATCCGTCCATCTTGAGATAGGTTTACAAAAAGCGCATTAAAAGTAATACATTGTTTATAATTTTTCATAAAAAGGAATAACTTTCATATATATCCTACTTGAATACTATAAACAGATAACGTGTGATTTGGTCACTGAGGAATGAAATTAAATTATGTAAGTATGGAGGGATCAATTGAATAAGCAAATGAAAGTATTATTTATAGGAACTTATATTCCAAAAAAATGTGGGATTGCTACATTTACATCTGATATTTTAAATTCGGTTTCTGGGGCAAACAACAACATCCATTGTGACGTTATTGCTGTGAGCGATCCTTCTGAAAATTGTAATTATCCAGAAGAAGTTGTTTTTCAAATTGAAAGAAACAAGCTCGAAGATTACTATCGAGCTGCAGATTTTATAAATAGTTCCGGTGCAGACGTTATCTGTCTCCAACACGAATTCGGTCTTTTTGGAGGGAACGCAGGGGATTACATTTTTTCTCTTCTATCAGAAATAAGCAAGCCTGTAATAACAACAATGCATACTGTGATTTTGGAGCCTGAACTTGAGTATAGAGTATCCACTGAAAAGCTAGTAATGCATTCCGACAAACTTGTCGTAATGAGCCAGACTGCAGTCAACATACTAAAAAATGGTTATGGAGTTTCTGAAGACAAAATCGAAGTTATCTTCCATGGGATGCCGGACTATCCTTTAAGCGACTGTGGGAAGTATAAAAAGATGCTGAATTTCAAAGGATCTCCACTTATCCTCACTTTTGGCTTGCTGAGCCAAAACAAAGGTATCGAAAGTATACTCAAAGCCCTTCCTGATGTTGTACATCAATATCCTGACCTTGTTTATCTTATTTTGGGCGCCACGCATCCTATGATAAAAAAAAAATATGGAGAAACATACAGGCAATATCTTAAGAATATTGTTTCTGAACTTGAGATTGAGAATAATGTAGTATTCCATGACAAATTTGTTGAAAAAGAAGAACTTTGCAATTATATCCTTGCCAGTGACATTTATGCATCTCCCTATCCTTCCAAAGAACAGGTCGTCAGCGGTACTCTGACCTATGCCATAGGCATGGGAAAAGCAATCGTTTCCACTCCTTACTGGTATGCTGAGGAAATGCTTTCCGATAATCGTGGATTACTCGTAGATTTCGGAAATGTTGACGGTTTTAAAAAATCTCTCTTATACTTAATTGAACATCCAGAAAAATGTAATATTATGCGTGAAAATGCATACTATTTTGGCAGAAAAATGACATGGAAAAACGTTAGTGAGGAATATATTACTGTCTTCAATAAGGCTTTAAATAACTACACCACTTATCCCAAAATACAAAATATATTTAATTTCCTTCCAAACAAGTTGCCTGAAGTAAAAGTTGGCCACCTTAAGCAATTGACTTATGAGATGAGCATTGTACAGCATGCCTGTCTTGATTTAGTACCGGCTCTCCATCATAGGTACAAGATTGAGAACGGGAGCAGAGGGCTTTCCAGTGATCCCAAAAAAGGGTGATTTTAAATTAAAATAAATATCAAAAATATGGGGATTTGAGCGATTGGACTGAGAAATCAATAAGCTTAAAAATCTCAAACTGTCTATAAAATGAATTTGAGCACAACATCTATTGTGCTTTATTTAATATTTCAAGTACATAATTGCGAAATATCATTGATTAATATAATTTATTGGTCAAATTACAATAGGGAGAGTAAAATATGGCGGATTTGATAGGACTTGCGGTGATACTTTTAGTATTAGCATTGATTGCATATATACTGGGTGCACGTGGAATTGCTGGTTTCTCTATGGAGATTGCGAAGTGGCTCGTCATAATTTTTATTATACTTGCAATTATCACTTTTTTCTTCAGGTGACAGAATAGCGACTGAAACACTATTGAATGGATTTAATATATGAAATTAATATATGAAATATTTGGCAAAAATAACATTTTAAATGTTAACCGATGACCAATGAATATCCTTTAGATATCTTGGATGTAACAATATAAGATGCAAAATGCCGGTTGAATGCTCATGTCATCTAATATTGTTGATTTTCATCCTCTCATGCAACATGACCAAATCATCGCAATCCACCTCACCCCTTATAAGGCAACACAAGGAGAATAAGGCCTTACTGCTCCTGAAGACCCTTAAACGGCTGCTCGGGAATATCGGCCCCGGAGTCATCACAGGCGCAGCTGATGACGATCCGTCTGGTATTGCGACCTACGCGCAAACAGGCGCTATATTCGGGTACGGTCAGCTCTGGCTCGTTTGGTTCATCTGTCCATTCATGATCGTCATCCAGCAAATGTGCGGCCGGATCGGGATGGTGACGGGGAAGGGACTAGCCAGCATCATTCTCGAGAACTATTCGAGGCGGGTGCTGTACATAACAGTCTCACTGCTCGTGATCGCAAATACGATCAACATCGGCGCGGATCTCGCGGCGATGGCCTCCTCGGCACAGATGCTGCTGGGGCTGCCATTCATCTTTTGGCTGGTCCTCATCACGATGTTTATCATCGCCCTTGAGGTTTTTATTCCTTACATTGCCTACTCGAGGATCCTTAAGTACTTGGCACTAACTCTCTTATCATATGTCCTGGCAGCTTTCGTCATCAGACTGAACTGGAGAGTGATTTTCCACGCCACGTTGGTCCCACACCTTGAGTTGTCGGCGGACTACCTGCTCAACATTGTTGCGATCCTAGGCACGACTATTTCCCCGTACCTTTTCTTCTGGCAGGCGTCGCAGGAAGTCGAGGAGGGGATTGTGAGTGGCCATACCCACGACATGGGCATATGGAAACCCAGTGCAACGCGACGGGGCGTGGCCGAGATGAACAGGGACACGGTCGTCGGGATGTCCTACTCCCAGATCATCATGTTTTTCATCATTGTCACAACTGCCGCCACCCTGCACGCCGGTGGGATCACCAAAATCCAGACCGCTGCAGAGGCTGCAGTGGCTCTGCGGCCGCTAGCCGGTGACTTTGCATAC
>Ga0224522_1000447_pt1 | contig 13766 bp, 6 predicted proteins | sample CFST25metaG_FD_182733 | JGI IMG/M metagenome (GOLD analysis project Ga0224522, IMG submission 182733) | Peat soil microbial communities from Stordalen Mire, Sweden - C.F.S.T25 | ecosystem: Environmental > Terrestrial > Soil > Wetlands > Peat | place: Sweden: Norrbotten County, Stordalen Mire...
TTCCCTGAAAGAAATAACAAGTTAAACCAAGCAAGGCGAGCGGAAACATCCAGAAGAAAAAGTTCTCTCCAGGCAAAATGGGAGAAAGAATTATTTGCACAACATAAGCAAAAAATATTACAGAAACGACGGAGAGATAAATAAGCCGATGATAGACTCTTTTTTTATCAAAAAATATAATTAACATTAAGAGTCCATAAGCTGAGAACAAATATGGACTGAATTTAATAATAATTAAAAGCGATTCTTGTATTGTAATCATATTTTGTCTTCCGTATTCCTTGGAAGTGATTTGATAGACCGGATCGGTGAAAAGCATCGGTAAGTTATTCAGGATATCCTTCAGGCTTGCCCGGGAAAACAGAAAGATTAAAAATACCGCGGCTAAAGCTGAAATGCCGATTGTAATCCAAAACCATGTTTTTAATGAAAAGGATAACGCTGAAAAACTGAAAATCCGGTGTTTTTTGTTTTTCGTACCTTCATAAGCAATCATACAAAGAGTGTACAGAATATATATGAAGACTAAACTCGGGTTGCAAAGGACTGCTCCCGCAACCAGCAACCCGATTACAAAACATATTGCTTTACTGTACTTTTTTGCAGTTGCCATTAAAAGCCCTGTCAGAACAACAAAAGCAAGTCCTATTGTGTTGTGACTCATTGCCATCCAAGTTAGGGGAATATGCAGGAAGTAAACGGCAGCAGCTAAAATACCGAATATGCCATATTTACGGAGACGGCAATAGATTGCTGTCGAAACGATGCTTTGAAGTAATATGAATAAGTATCGGAAGAAAAGAATGATGCCGTCTGTTGAACCGACAATAGAAACGTATGCTTTAAACGGCAAATATATAAAAAATGTGAACCATTGAGCCAAATGCCATTCATCTGTTAAAAGCGAATCCCCCAGCATTAACCTTTGCGCAATGGTATAATAATAACTTTCGTCCTCATGACCGTAACTGTGCGGAGCTTTCCATATAAAAAAAACTACTGCCGCAATAAAAAACAATGCAGCCGTAATATCTTGATTATTATAAGAAAATGTTTTACTTTGCTTTAAACGCATTTTTATAGCCACACTTTCGATAAGCAATCGTTGTGATTATTATAAACTGCAATCTGCCGGCATGTCAAAGGCTGATATGGTACATTGACAAGGGTAGCCATTTAAAATATAATAGTATTATTAATATCGATCTTAGGATCATTATTTTACCATTGAATATATTATTTACATTAATAATCCTGTGAAAACATTTCGCTAAAAAGGAAGGGTTGCTTTGATGAAAATGTTATTTATCTATCCAGATATCGGGGGGAATATTAACTTTTCTCCCGCTATTCAGATTTTAACAGCCTGCCTTAAAAAAGACGGATACGATGCGGACCTTATACATATTAATGAAAAGCATGGGGTGCCTGTTGATCATGATGTGATATTTTCAAAGGTTATTGAGATAAATCCTGATATTATTGGAGTAACAACAACAACTTTTCAATATGAGCTTAGCAATGATATTGCAAAAAACCTCAAAGCAAGAGGTGTGAAACCGCTTATTATTTTAGGCGGAATACATGCCATTATATCTCCTGATGATTTGGGAAGTTCTTATTTTGACGCGTTTTCTATTGGAGAAGCGGAGAAATCCCTTGTTGAATTGCTCAGAAGACTCAAAACCGGAGGGGATATATACACCGTCAAGGGATTTAATTTTAAAAAGGATGGAAAAATAATACAAAACGGTCCTCCCGAGGTTGTCAGTGACCTGGACGAACTGCCTCCTAAAGATTACGAATTGATTAATGTCCAAAAAATACTTACACTTAGGAACAAGTGGCTCGGTACCGCTTTTTCCAGAGGTTGTCCATACACATGCACCTTTTGTATGAATCATAGATTGAGAGAAACATATAAACTTTCATGTTCAAGCAGTTACTATAGATGCCAAAGCGTTGACAGAGCCATTGGCGATATTCTTCCGATTATTGAAAAATATAAAGATTTAATAGATGTTGTGGATACCGATGATGATTTATTGCTATCAGATAAAAAGTGGTTTTTTGAATTTGCGGAACGGTTTAAAAAAGAGATTTTCGAACTGTACGGAATAAAATATTCATTGGAGAGCAGGGCAGACCTTATTGATGAAGAAATTGTCGCAAAGCTTAAGGAAAGCGGCTGTGAATTAATATTAATTGGATTTGAAACCGGAAGTGAGGATCTGCGTAATTTTCTTTTAAACAAAAATATTACCGATTTACAACTGATAAACGCGTTTGATTTATTTAACAAATATGGCTTGAGATCTCTTGCTTTTGCTATGATAGGAATTCCGGGAGAATCTGTGGAGACCATTAATCAGAGTTTGAAGATGCTGCGCAGATTGAAGCCGACTCTTATAAGGCAGGCAATTTTTGAACCGTTTGCGGGCACTCCGCTTTTTGATTATTGCAAGGAACATAACATGTTCACGGGCAACAAGGTAAGCGCAAATTATTATACCGCTTCAACTATAAAATTGGAAAACTTGTCCTCGAGAGAGCTTAAGCTTTACCAGCTTCTTTATCCTTGGTATCTGAATCTGAATTTTGTCGAAAAATATGAGGATGAATACAAGGAGCTGATAAATAAATATGCCGGAAAAAGTGAAGAGGAGCTGATTCTTCAGGAAGTTAAGAATGATGTTCTGCTTAACGATGAAAAGATTAGCAAAATTCTTTCAGATGAAGGTGTTCAGCATTTTCGTTATTTTGAAAATCATACCTATTATTGCCTAAGAAATTAATATTTTATTCGTTTTAAAAATACAGTTTTGGAGAAGATGACAGCGGTTATCTTTACATTCCGCAAAGGTTAATACAAGGGGATTCTCTGATTGTTGATGAATGGCATCTTTCACAGCTTTCCACGTTGTTTTTGTGTATTCCCATGAATATTTATATAAGTATTATTGGTTCAACTGAAGGTATAATTCTTGCGTTTCGCTATCTTTATATTTTCTGTCAGGCAATCATTTCGATAATTATATATTGTCAGTTCAGACAATCCGGTATTTACGCTGTGGCGGCGGCAGTTTTTTTTATTCATGTTCCTATTTCAGTTACATTAGTGTTGTTTTACATTTCATTGGAGCTGGAATTCATGGTATTGATAATGTACTTGAGTGAAGCAGGCCTTGTATCTCAATAATATACCCATAGGTGCTTTCTTTGAGCGTGAATTGATAATCCTTCGTCAATTCTAATAGAATTGATGTTGCTTTTTCATCGGGCATAGTATCATAAAGAAGATCGATTAGTTTTGGGATATAGATATATCTCGGTACTTTTTCAGGATGTATTTTATAGTACTCAAAGAGTCTTCTACTCTCGAGGTCGAGATTGAAATTGACCAATGACCAGACCGACATTGTTCCGTATGGCATATTTAGATAGAGATAACACCACGAGAATTTTCCGGCAACGAAAACATTGCCATTTCCTCTTTGTTTTATATAATCAAGGTCTTTTAGTATGCCGATATATATGTTTGCCTTTTCGGCTGTCGTCTTCAGACCTTTTTGAGGGCCTGTTATTAGAGTTACATTTAGTTTTTTTGTAACATCTTGTCGAATAGAAACCTTATATTCCGCATCTGCATCCTGCTTTAGGTTTTCTGAATAAAACCTAAAATCAGAATCTAAGTAAAGTGCCTGGCTAACTTGAAAAATAAGCGATACGGTTAGGACTGCGATCAGAGCTTTATGAAATTTGCATTTTACAATAAGATGATAGCCTTCATTATCGGAAGAGACATTGTTACCCTGACGATTTCCATTGCTTTTTGAGCGCAACTCGTCTATTAAATTCTTAATAAATATCACGCTGGCTATATCTGATACAAGAAGACCTAGGCTTCCCGTCACAAACCCAATATCGGAAGTGATATCGATGCAAACCGAATACAGGATACCAAGCATCCACAAGAAAACGAAGATGCTTTTGTTTTTGTTTTCGGTTAAAATATAACAGATGAAACCTAACAGCGTGAGAGGAAGAACCCAATACTCATAATTCGGGAAATTAATTGTATAAGTTGTTGATATTAAATAAAAAATAAACACAATCGAACCGGCTAAAATATAAAATGGTCTGTGAATGAATCGCTTTTTATCGATAAAAATGATTATTGTCAGAATTGACAGCGCGGTGAACAGGTACGGATTTATTGTGATTATTTTAGTGAGTGTTTCTGGCAAACTGAAGATTGAACTATTAGCCTGGTGCTCAGGGTCGGTTAGAAACATTGGGAAGTTTTTGATAATTTGTGTTATGCTGGTTCTTGAAAAAATAAAAATTAATACTATTATTGCGGAAAAAACAATCCCCAGGGTCATCCATAACCAAGTTTTCTTCGAAAAAGATATATCAGGGCAGCCAAACAAGCGACAATTACTTTTTTGATTTATTTCGAATATAACAACACAAATCGTATAGACAAAATATAGGAACGCAAGCAAAGGGTTGCATAATACCGCAACTGCAAAAAACAAACCTGTAAGAAAAAAAGTCAATTTACCGAACGTAGTTGTTGTTGCTATCAATAAGCCGGCAAGCGAAACAAAAGCAAGCCCAATTGAGTAGTAACCCATTCCCATCAGCGTAATAAGCGGGATATGCAGAAGATATATTAATGCAGCGAATAGACTGTATAAGCCATACTTTCTTAATCTGCCATAGATGATAAAGGCAACCACGCTTTGCATAACTACAAAAATGTAACGAAAAAACAGGACAATACCTTCGGTGGAGCCGGCAATCGCAACATACGCTTTTAGTGGTAAATACAGTAATAATCCTGTGAATTGAGCTATATGCCATTCGTCTGTCAGCAGCGCGTCTCCCATGCTCAACCGATGAGCGAATGCAATATAGAAACTCTCATCATCAAAACCAAACCCGTATTGAGATTTCCATATTAAAAAAATAACAGTCACTATTAAACAGAACAACGCAAATATGTCCTGATACTTAAAATAATTTACTTTTTTATTTAAAAATAGATTCAAATAAAATCATCTCATTTCAAAAAACTGATATTGTAATAAATAAGGGCATATCCTTGCTAGCAGCAACCGAATATAATTAGCACAGTAGGTTGAATTTGACTGAAACTGCACCCGGTCTTTTTTCAGTATGCAAATATGAACAACCCAGGCTATTAGATCCGGACTTTTTGCATTATAAGCCCACTAAAAAGGAAAAACTCTTTTTATCCAAGTAATAAAGATATTTATTAAAGTAATCTTCATAAATTCCGGCTATAATTCTTAGAATATGCGAATTTACAGAATACATATTTGCAACTAATTCCGTAAAAGTTAAGGAATTTGTAAAAACTATAATCAATACAAATAATAAAAAATGTTTGTTAAAAAACTCTCCGGTTTTTTTAACGAAATTAATCACTGTTCTTTCATTTGAATATATGAAATAGAAAATAAGAATGAATTGATTGTTTATGACAGCTGCCCACCATCTATCCCAGTCAGTCCCGAACAATGCTGCCGGTATAAAAATCAAAGGAGCTCCTGCACACAGGAGAAAGATAAATTTCAAAAATTTGTTATCAGCGCCTTTAAACGAGTTCTTCCAAATATACCAGAAAATTATTAAGAGAGGGGCGCTGATAACAAGCAGAGTTATGCCTAAAGGTACCGCAAAAATTTTTAGTGTCGGGAAAATAAAGTATAATAAATACTCCTTAAAAGGGGCGAAATATTCAACGTAAAGCTGAGATGCTGCAGCATTGAAATCGGTATTTCTCGAAAGATATTCAGCATAATCAACTGCATTGTTAAAAGGAAGTTTTGCTGAAAAAAATTGAACAACCGAAAATGTAATTACCATAAAAAGGCAACTTAAACTGAAGACTGCTATGTTCTTTTTTGAGTATTTTTTTTTGTATGCTTCGTAAAGAAGCGGAATTGCTAAAGCCGGCATATATGTAGTCATGAAGCCTTCATGTATCAATATTGCGATTATGCACAGCAAGGGAATTAGCCACATTAAAACTCGATTCTTCAAAAAAACAAGTGCCATAAGAGTAATGATGATCCAGAAAATATCCAAACGCCCGGTGTATCCTGCGCTCAAATAGGTTACGGAATACGGAGATGCCAAAAAGAGCATAGAAAAGACTATTATTGCCGGTCTTATAGACGGGTGGCTTCTGCGGATTGCTCCCCCAAGAAGAAGTGAAATTAAAGTAATTAAAACTAAGTAGGCCACTATATGTACAACGTATATTAAATGGGTTGTTATATGATCAGTAAAAAAAGCAACCACAGATCCAAAAAAAGCACGGGGAATCAATCCGAATTCATAGGTTGGGAGGCAACAAGTTTTCCCCCACAAACCTATAAACCATTCAGATGTAATTGCCATGTACTTGAAGACAAGAATAATAAAGATTATTATTTCATAACATCTATTAAGAGTAAAAAATTTATTCACTAACGGGCTAGCGTTATATTTCACCACAAACTTATCCTTTCCTCTTCCATATCCGATATACACATTATATACGAATTGCGAATAATTTAAAACAGAATATTTTTAGTTTGTTTCGAGTAAAATGTTTAAGAAAAAAAGATTTGTTGTGAGCTATGCACGAAAATATACATTGCTTTTCATATGCTGCAGCAAAGAATAGTCTTCTGATGTGTAAATCTTTGGATACAACATGTGTTAATAAACTGAAAATCAATGACACGGGTTTGAATGGGATTGATGTTATTCAAGTAAATGTTTGTTTGACATCCGTATAAAGAGTATCGCCGCCATGGCGCCCGAACCAGACCACTTCTATTGCGTATTTTTCCCATTTATCGGGTATGTTTGTATCATTTAACCTGATAGTGTTTTTTATGGCTTTAAGTTCTTGAATGCTGCCTGCGGAAATACTGTTGAAGTAATTATGAAAGTCATAATCGAAATTAAAGACAGAGTCCGATTTTTGAGGAAGCTTCAGCATCCCTTTCTGGTATTTTATCAAATCAAAAAGGATCTTTTGTTCTATATTAAACGATTTAAGGAAATCTGAAATCTCAGAGTAAAACTGCTCGCTTTGATATCCCAGTTCAAGGAACATTCCTTCTTCAAAAGGCCATGTAATATTGCCAAAAACATCATGAACATAAAACCAAGAACCATGCCCCAAAACAGAATTAGCAGTCTCTGTGCTAACATGAGCGAAAATGCTTCCACTTAGGCTACCGGGCGTTGATTCAAGCCAGTTAATAAGCTGTTCATAAAAATCACGATATTTAATACCGTGTTCATAGTACAGATATATAGCTAAATACCGAAGCAATCCAAGACAATGAAAACACTCAACACATATAGAAAAAAGTTTTGTGCGTACCCACATATTTCTATCCATTGTTGAATTAGAAACAACTATTTGAGAATATTCCGAAATATTTTCTTCTGAAGGAGGGCAGTGAACCCGATGCAACGGGGCAGAAACAGTTTCTATTTTATGCTTCTTTATATAATGTGGACTACCCATCTCAGAGTTAACCAACCAATAACAGTTGAAAATAATAATTGAAACATGTTGCCCTGCCTCAAGTAATTTATCGATAGCCGTTACAAAACTCTCATATGTTTCTCCAGGAAGCCCGATTATGAGGTCTGAATAGGTCTTAATTTTTTGAAAATTGTAAAGAGCCATCAGTTCATTAAAGTGCTCGAAAGTCATATTAGTACGTCTGATGTTTTTCAGTACCGTAGGAGAAAAGCTCTGAAAAGATAGAGTTGCGCCTTTGCTCAAACCATATTCATTCATCTTTTTGCTGATATCGAACACTCTTAGATTGCTGTTTTTAGCATAGTTTACATTAAGTTTCCACGGATAACCGGTTTTTATCCGTGCTTCGATGAATTTATCAGCGATTTCACAGTCCCTATCAAAAATACCGAAATTGGCGTCTGCGCAAACAAGATATTCAATCTTATTTGCGCAGATCCAAGCAATCTCCTCATATACTTTTTTAAGCGGAAATTGTCTGACCTTTTCATTATGGATACCCCAGTCACAGTAAGAACAACGATACGGACAGCCACGGTTAGTCTCCAAAACTGCCGAAAATTTAATTTCAGGATTATTTATTATTATTTCATCAAAGTAACCTTTAATAAAAGGAGAAGGATAATCAATATCAGTAATTATTCGTGTTATGCTCTTTACTGCTTTGCCGTCGTAATTTTTGTATATAATATTTGATACTTCATGAAGATCACTACCATTTGAAATTGCGCACAAAAGCTCTGTAAAAGGTATCTCTCCTTCGCCTAAAACAAGATAGTCGATGTAATTATTCTTATCAAGAAAACCCGTAGTTCCCGGGGTGCTATGTCCCCCAAAAATAATAATACAGCCGGGATATTTTTCTTTTAGATTTCGAGCAAACTCTTTATTGAATTCAAAATTCCAAAGATACCCGGAAAAAGCTACAATATATGGGTTTTCAAAAGAATTAACAAGTACACTAATATCGTCTCTGCGAAATATGAACGGTTTTAAACAGTAATTCTGTTTAACTGTTTTATTTTCCCATGCGCATGCTGCAATTGATCCAATGGCATAGGGAAGATAAACAGAACCGACATATTCAGCGCTTATCTGAATCATATAGACATTTTTTTTATTTTCTGTGATTTTCAATTTTATCCTCCAAATTTATAAAGACTATAATTTTCGTGATTCAACTCTGATAGTCTTTTGGTCCCGCTTATTTGAATTACTGTTATCTATATACAAAATATTGGTGCATTAAAAAATATTACATATGAAATAAATAGGGCATGATAATACCATAAATTCTATCATTAAAATATTTATTATATATTGTGGATACTGTATCTGGATTAAACATAAAAGTAAACAACAAGGAAGCTGTATGTGAAAATGTAAGCGAATTTGTAAATATAATAATCAACAGCAGCAACAAAGAGTGCTTTTCAAAGAAATTGCCGATCTTTTTGACATAATCCATAATAGTAATTTCACCGGAATATATAAAATAAAAAACAAGAATAAATTGTGTGTTAGTTGCGGCTGCCCACCATCTGTCCCAGTCGTTACCGAAAATAGCAGCAGGTATAAAAGCTATCGGAGCGGCTGAACAAAGAATAAAAATAAACTTTAAAAATTTGTTTTCTGCTTTTGCAATGCAATATTTCCATGTTTTACCGAAAATTACTATAAGCGGGATACTGAAAGTTAATAACACAATGCCCAACGGCAAAGCATAGGTTGCCGTTACCGGCAATACTAATTCACTTAGCCAATCGGGAAACGGAGCATAGTGTTCAAGATACAGTATTGGCGCGTTAGCGTTGAAATCAGCATTTTTCGAAAGATAATCCGCAAATCCTGCCGCATTATCAAAAGGGATATTTTCCGGATAAAACTGAAAAAAAACAAATAAGGTTATAATAACAAGACAGCTTGAGCTGAATATAGCAATACTTTTTTTTGAGCGATTGGTTTTATATATTTCATAAAGTATCGGGATGGCCAACGCTGGCATATATGTGACCAGGTAACCTTGATGCACAGAAACCGCAACGGCGCAAAGCAATGGAACCACCCAAACGAAAAAATTTTTTTTCAAAAAGAAAAGTGCAAGCAACGTTATGATAATCCAATATGTATCCAACAGGGCAAAATGGTAACCGAGCAAATAAGTTATCGATAACGGAGATGCTAGAAAAAGGATAGCAAAAATAATTATTGCAGGTCTTTCATTTTGTTGACCTTTTCGTATAATATAACCAAGCAGAATTGAAATTTGAGCAATCAACACAAAAAAAGATATTAAGCCTATAACAAATATCATATGAGTCGTCAGCCGATCCGTAAACAACGAAACAATTGACCCGACAAGTGCACTTGAAATAAATCCAAACTCATAAGTGAGCATATAACGTGTTGTAAGAGCTACATTTGAAATTAAATGTTTTTCAGATGTTAATCCGAAGAATTCAAAAAGCAGGAAGCAAAATATTAACAGTTCATAATATCCGATAATCGGATATTTTTTTCTCAGCAAAGGAGTATTCTTTGATTTTATTGTAAAAATCCCCTTCCTATGCAAATGAAGATGCATTTATTTAGAATAGTATTAGCATTTATACTAACCGTTTTTCTTAAGTAACGGAGACGATGATGCTAATAGTTTTTATTTATTAATAAGGAACAGTTGAAAATATTTTTTGAAATATATCTGACAGATAGGTTGATGAAACATTGGAAAAGGAGGCCATAGCAATAAGAATAATATAAAACACAAACTTGTTTTCAGATAAATAATCACCTGCAATTCGAACTGCTGAGAGTATTGCAGGGTTCTTTTGCCATATACTGTAAAATACTAACAGAAACAATGATATTGTCAGAAAAGGAATCCAGAGTCCATAGTAATTATTTTTCGATAGGAGTAAAAGGAGGAATGGCGCGATTAAAAATATTCTATATACGTTTGCGGGGTAATTGCTTTTAACCGCTTTATAGAGAACAACACCGGCGCCGAACAGGGCCGGAGCAGCCAGTAAAAGACAGACTAGAAAATACAAATTCAGCTTTTGCTCCGTACCATAGAAAGCTTCACTATACGATTTGCCACGGACCAATGTATAGATATATGATCCGGCGCTAAAAACGCAACTGGTGATAAACAGAATTGAAAAATTCGATTCGTTTGCAGTCTGCTTTTTCTTTTTATTGCTGGGCTCTATATGCACCTTCATCATATCCAGGAACAAAAACAACAATATTAATGGAACATACAAAAGAGCTTCTTTGCGCAAAACTGCGAAGAAAACCTCCGATTTATATAAGGCGGGTACAAAATAGACTGCGCAAATTAACGGAACAAGCCACTTAACAAACGGTTTGCTTAATAAGAAAACCGAAAGAACAAAAAGCGCAAATGGATACAGCATTTGCGTGCCGCTTAAGCTATTTGAGTCAAATAAAAATGGAAGCGTTACGGGGCACGCTAAAAACAAAGCAACAAAAAATATAACCGGCTTCTCGTGATCTGGACCATTTGCTCTTATTATTCGCCCGAATATAGAAGCTAAATATAGGCATGCTAATAGCATAACTGAGGTTCCAATTACAATGTTTAAAGTTTCAGATAAACCAAAGATTGGCTCTTGGGTAAAATACTTGGTATAGGTTAAAATGTTTTTAAAAACAAATCTTAACAATAGGAAAGGAAGCAGTATGAGCTCAAACTCATATTTTTTAACACGCTCTTTCAATCCTAATCTTTCGTAATCCGCTTTTGACATTGTAAATACAACCTTTCAAAGATTAATAGAGAATACTGTTGCAAACTAAATGATATCCAAGTACTATCACAAGTTTTCAATTACATGAGCGTTCATAATAAGACACACGCGAATTTTCATAAAGATTCCGAAGTTTCCAGAACAGATGTTTAAAATATCCTATATTTAATAGCTTGTTATCATTTTATAGGAATAAAATATCTTTGAAAAATCTGCTGAATTAATAATGTTAAACCTGTGTACTCAGAATAAGATTGTTATCAAGATGAGTTGAGTTTTATCTGTTTCTTGATTCGGTTTAATTGACAACTTAGTTCATACATGCTACTATGAATCATCTTACTGAGAGATATATTTGTGAAATAGTTAATGGTTTTATATATTTAGCATTGTTTATTTTTTCAAATCTTTTCAACATGTTTATTTTGGTTATTTAGAACAATGTTGATTCTTTTTCTATTGATTCTAACACCCAATTTATTAATACTTGTCAAATGCTGGGCGGGAAGTAAGATTTTATGATTCTTATTCATATGAAACCCTTACAAGGTTGGTTATATTAGATTTCAAAAGTTCAATAATATAGTATACAATTTTAGTATATTTTTGTCAATGATCACAGTGGAATTCTATGTGAAACTTATAGGTAACCAATAGGTGATAAGTTATAAATATTTAGTAACTAATAAACTGCATTAATCGTCTCCGTAGGTATCGTTGACTGATAACAAGAAAAGAGCCCAAAAACCGAAACCAGTTCGAAATTGGCAAAACCGCTTATTTCAAATATATTGATACTGTTGAAAATTTTTTAACAAAACTAAGCTTCTTATCAAAGCTTTTATATTGTTGGTCGGTCGAAAAGCACTCATCGTACATAGATATATAAAACCTGTACATTTGACCAATACAAATATAAAATATTTAGGAGTAGGAAAATGATATATTTAGTTATTACTTTGAGCAGCTTGATTTCCGTTATATTACATCGTTTGTATGCTTTGAAAAAGAAACTTCATTTTTCAAAGCGTTGGTTTGTTTTAGAGTTATCCGTTATTTGGATTATAGAATTCGGTATATTTAATTTATTATCATGGATTAAGTATGGCGATTGGCCTTTAATATCCTTGATAAAATATAAGTATGGCGTATGGTTCAGCCAAGGTGATGTTCTGACAACTATCGGAATAAGTGTATTAATCGGCGTTGTTTTAACGGTTTTAGCCATCTTGTTTTATGCTTACAAGCATAGTACAAACAAGGAAAAATTCAAAACAAAATGCTTGTTTAAGGTTAAGGGAATACAGGTGTTTCCATTAAACTCATTTATATATACCATTGCAGGTCTTTTTGTTGTGTTAGTAGGACTGCTTATTGCTGAGGGTGTCTCAACTAATGATAACTGGCAAATTGACAATTATATTATTGATGTCATGAATGAAGAGAAAATAGTTAATGACATGCAATACCCTCTGGTGAAAATAAAAGGGACAGATTTAGATACTGATGCAGATGTTAAAATACTAGTAATTGGAGACTCTTTTGTATGGGGAGAAGGTTCATCAAATCTAAATTGGCTGTGGTGGAATCAGTTATCTAACGAATTGAAAAAACGAGGTTATAACTGCGATGTATACGCGGCAGGATATAGAGGAGCGTCAACATATGACGAGCTTCAATGGCTGAAAAATACGTCAATGGTGACTGATCTGAAGCCTGATATTATAATTATCGGATATGTTACTAATGATCCGGACTTAAATACTTTAGGAGAAAAGGTGATTCCTCAATATGGCATGTTAGCGCAAGCTCTTGAGATGCCTTTTGAAGGTACAATACTGAAATTCTTTCCGAGCATTTACCCGGTATTTAATTATAAGCTTTCACAAAAACTTGGTCCGCTTGGAATATTCCATGATAAAATAGGCTATCAATACGCTACATGGGAACTGAAAATTATCGAAGAGGAAAACCTTAAGAGATATAATTCTTTAGCAGTTAAACCTCTTGGTGATTTTGCGAATTCAATTGATATTCCCGTTGTCCTCGTAACAACACCTCAAATGCCGGATATAAAATATTTTGAACCCAGATATGCCCCTGTTCTTCCTCTGTTTGAACAGGCGGGCATAAAAACATATAATATGCTTTATGATTTTAATGATACTTGTTCGGATGATTTATACAGTAGAAATTATTCAATAAATCCTGTCAACATTCATCCCGGCACAGCATCTACATGGTTTTACTCGAAATATATTGCCGATATGCTGGAAACGGATTATTCGAATGTCTTGGGTAAAAAGACACTAACAGAAAAAAAAGTTTACAATATTAATGTTAATGACTGGATGCCTTATTCATTAAATCCGCGGACGATTTCAGAGACCGTAACATCAGCTGAATATATC
>Ga0224522_1000448_pt1 | contig 13720 bp, 16 predicted proteins | sample CFST25metaG_FD_182733 | JGI IMG/M metagenome (GOLD analysis project Ga0224522, IMG submission 182733) | Peat soil microbial communities from Stordalen Mire, Sweden - C.F.S.T25 | ecosystem: Environmental > Terrestrial > Soil > Wetlands > Peat | place: Sweden: Norrbotten County, Stordalen Mire...
ATAACGGAACTGAAAAATTCGGATTTGAATGATGTTTTAAAATCTTATGGAATTACGAAAGATAATATTTTAAAAATCCTGAAAGATGTTAGGGGTTCCGGAAGAATTACGGGACAGAATCCTGAAGAGACTTTTCAGGCACTTGAAAAGTACGGCAGAAATCTAAATGAGCTTGCATCAAGGGGTAAACTTGACCCGGTTATTGGGAGGGAAGAAGAAATCAGAAGGGTACTTCAGGTACTTTCGAGGAGGACAAAAAATAATCCCGTTTTAATCGGCGAACCGGGTGTGGGAAAAACTGCTATTGCCGAAGGTATTGCAATTAGGATAGTTCAGGGTGATGTTCCCGAAAGTCTTAAAGACAGGTATATAATTGCTCTGGATATGGGAGCTCTTATTGCAGGAGCACAGTTCAGGGGACAGTTTGAGGAAAGATTAAAATCAGTATTAAAAGAAGTTCAGGAATCCGATGGGAAGGTGATTTTGTTCATTGATGAGCTTCATACGGTAGTCGGTGCAGGCGCAACGTCAGGCTCTATGGATGCCTCGAATTTACTTAAACCTGCTCTTGCAAGGGGAGACTTAAGGTGTATAGGAGCGACTACTATTGATGAATACCGAAAATATCTCGAGAAAGATGCAGCTCTGGAGCGCAGATTCCAACCTGTTTTAATACTGGAACCTGATGTCGAAGATACAATTTCTATATTAAGGGGACTGAAAGAAAAATATGAAGTCCATCACGGTGTAAGGATTACTGATTCAGCCATAATTGCGGCCGCACAGCTTTCGGACAGGTATATATCGGACAGGTTTTTGCCCGATAAGGCTATAGATTTGATTGATGAAGCGGCATCAAAGCTCAGGATTGAGATTGACTCCATGCCGGAAGAACTCGATAATATCGATAGAAGAATAAAGCAGCTTGAAATCGAACGTGAAGCCCTGAAAAGAGAAATTTAAATAATTATAAAATTATTTTTCTTCAATTCGAAATTTAAGCAGTGCAAAAAATATTTTTTTATTTTTGCAGTAGTTCTTTTCCTATAGAGAATGCATCACCAAGTTTATTGCCGACATTATAATATGCCATACTGCCGAATGACCCAAACAACATAGGTCTCACTTTTTCGATATCCGGAATTTGATTTGAATTTAAAACCTCGCTGTCTGCAATCATTCCAAGAATTTCTCCGATGAACATAGTATGCGACCCGATGTCGACTTGTTTGATTAATTTGCATTCAAGTGCGTAGGGGAATTCTTTTATAAATGGAGCATTTACAAGTTTGCTCTTTTCTGGGGTTAATCGGGTCTCTTTAAATTTATCATAATCTCTGCCCGATACCAAACCTGCAAAATCTGATTCCCTGAGATACTTTTCAGAGGGAATATTTACCGTGAATGCCCCGGTTTGTTTAATGTTGTGGTAGCTGAGTGTTGCTTCCCTGAGTGATACGCTGATGCATGGCGGTTTGCTTGATGCTATTCCGCCCCACGCTGCATTCATAATGTTTGGCTTGCCGTCAGAGCAATATGTTCCAATAATTAGTACAGGGGAGGGGAGTAATATAGTTTGTGCCGGAAGTGTGAGCTTCATAATTTATTTCTTTTAAAAAATTTTATGTTTTAATAAAAAAGAATATTTTAAATTAATAAGAATAAAACTTTAATAATATATAAATCAAATAGTAAAAAGAAACACGCTTAAACAGCAGGTTTCTTTTATTAATTTACAATTTAAAATTGAAAATTAATTTTTCTTTCCGTAAACTGTAATACTAAAGACCTTTACATCACTTCTTTGCAATGCTTTTTTTTCATCTTCAGTAAGAAATGAAGGAAGCTGGTTTTCCGGGATTGTAATTATGTTTTCCTTTTGCAGTATTACATTTTGAAATTCATGTGCATCTTATTTTATATATTCTAACTATATATTTAATATAGCCCGAAAACCGATTTGTCACTTCATACAGGACCTTAAAATATTCATATTTTGTAGAAACGAATTTGTTTATTTTGAAATATATGAAAAGGGCAAAAATACGTCAAATATACAGTTATTATTTATTTTTTACTTATATGAATCGAAAATCAGGTCATGAAAAGGGAATTATGATTTCAATTGAATAAAATGCAAATTTTCACTAAATTATACGTTTATAATAAATAAAATTTAATGGTATGAATATTCCGGAAAATCTATATTACACGAAAGACCATGAATATGTTAAACTTGAAAACGGAATTGGAATAATCGGAATTACGGATTATGCTCAGAGCGAACTTGGTGATATTATCTATGTCGATATTACTGCGGAAATCGGAAGCGAAGTCAAACAGCACGATTCTGTCGGCTCGATTGAAGCCGTTAAAACAGTATCGGAAGTGTTTAGTCCGGTAAGCGGAAAAATCGTTGAAATCAACTCCGCCATTAATGAAAATGCGTCTGTGATAAACACTGACACGTATGCCGGAGGCTGGATTGTGAAAATTGAATTGTCGGATTCTGAAGAACTCAAAGGCCTTCTCGATACAAAAGCATATAAAGAATTAGTAGGGGCGTAAGTTTACTGATTCAGGTTACAGATTATGAATATTAATATTTCAAACCTTAAGGAAGGTGAGCATTCTTTTGTATTCACGGTAACAGGTGAGGAGCTTGATTTAAAGGAATACAAATTTTTGAATGATGTTAAAGTCGATTTAAAATTATTCAAAGCTCATAACCAGGTTGATTTAAGAATAAACATAGACTCAATAGTGAAATTGCCCTGTGACAGATGTCTGGAGGATTTTGAATTTAAGCTGAATAATGATTTTGAACTGATTTATAAATTTACATACGATAAAGAAGAGATAGACACAAATGAGGATATGCTGGATGATTTTAAAGTGATTTCGGCTGATGTGCACAATATAGATTTGAAAAAAGAAATCAGGGACTATGTGCTTTTATCTTTTCCGATGAAACGGGCTCCTGAAATAAAAGATGATATTTGTTTGTTCTGCAATAAAAATATAAACGATTTATTAAAGACACAGGAAAAAGAAGAAATAAATCCTGTGTGGGAAAAACTTTTAAAGAAAAAAAATTAATTAAACTTATAACAATAATATAATGCCAAATCCGAAACGTAGACATTCGAAAACAAGAGGTAGAAAAAGAAGAACACATTATAAAGCAACGGCACCGTCGATGTCAGCTTGTTCTAACTGCGGTGAAATGAAACTGAATCATTCAGTGTGTCCTTCTTGCGGCTTTTATGATGGTAAAAGTGTGATATTACCAAAAAAATCCAAATAATATAAAAAGTAATTGGTGATTAATAAAATTAGAATCGCTGTTGATGCAATGGGTGGTGATCATGCTCCTGAAAGCCAGGTTCTGGGGGCGATTCAGGCGGCAAGAGAAAGATTTGATAAGATTGAAGTAATTTTAGTCGGTGATGAGAATAAGATTAAGGAGATTATAAAATCTCAGAGTTGTTCTTTGGAAAATCTGCTGGTAGTCAACGCATCCGAAGTAGTAACGATGGATGATTCTCCGTCGGATGCTTTTAAGGTAAAACCCGGCTCATCTCTGACTGTCGGATTGAAACTTCAGCTTGATGATAAAGCAGATGCATTTATCAGTGCAGGCAATACGGGTGCCGTGCTTTCAGCTTCGACATTAATGCTGGGAAGAATAAAGGGTGTAAGCAGACCGACAATCGGTTCCCTGTTCCCGACTGATGCAGGCAGAACTATGATGTTCGATGTGGGTGCAACCGTAGATTGCAGACCGAACCACCTTCTTGAATTTGCCCAGATGGGAAGCATTTATATGAATTATATATTCGATATAGATAAACCCAGAGTTGGACTCCTCAGTGTCGGTGAGGAAAAATCAAAAGGAAATGATTTAACTCTCGAAGCATACAAACTTCTTGAAACTTCAGGATTAAATTTTGTCGGAAATGTAGAAGGCAGAGATGTACTCAGGGGAAAAGTAGAAGTGATTGTTTGTGATGGCTTTATAGGAAATATTATTCTGAAATTTGCTGAGAGTGTTCTGGATGTTTTGAAATCAAAGTTCAGGCAGTATGCGGATAAGGGAATCCGGAATAAAATAAAAGTTGCGATGGCATACGGTACATTAAAAAATGTGATAAAGGATTTTGATTACGAGGAATACGGCGGGGTTCCGCTTCTCGGAGTGAACGGAGTTTCGATTATAGGTCACGGAAAATCGACACCGCTTGCAATGAAAAATATGATTATAAGGGCGCAGGAAACCGTAAGCAGGGGCGTTAATGAAAAAATTGAGGCAGCAATTAAAAAATAAATTGAATTTTAAAATAAAATAAAAATAAAATAATATAAAATGGCTAAAATACAATCATTTGCGGATAAAGCCGCTAAGCTCGCGAAGAAACATGAAGGTATGGTTATATGTCCTGATACGAATAAAGAAACGCGCATAGTTAATGTAAGACTTGTTGAAGCAATTAAAACCGATAAGGGCTCTTATAAGTTTTTAAAGCGCAACACAAGAGTGTATGAATCAACTTATAAACAGTATAACCCATAAAAAGAATAGGAGATTACAAATGTCAAAAGTATGCAAAATAACGGGTAAAAAACCTCTTACAGGCAACAACGTTTCTCACGCGAATAACAGGACCAAGAGGAGGCAGTTACCGAATCTTCAGAAAAAAAGGATCTGGCTCGAAGAAGAAAAAAGATTCGTTAAGATGCTTGTATCGACAGACGCAATAAAGACTATTGATAAAAAAGGTTCCAAGGCTGTATTGAATGGATAACGTCCGATAATGCATAATAATAAAATTAGCATTATCGTACCGACTTTAAATGAAGAAAAATTAATTCTTCAGGTTTTAAGACAGTTTGAACCCGGGTTAAAAGACAAATTTAATCTGGAAGTTATCGTAAGCGACGGCGGAAGTAAAGATTCGACATTGAATTTTATTAACGGTTACGCTGATAAAGTTTTAGTGCATAAAGAAAATTATAAACAGAACATTTCTCAAGGTAGAAATCAAGGTGCCTTGAACTCAAAGGGAGATGTTCTTATTTTTTTAAATGCTGATACGCTGATTTCGGATATAAACATGTTCTTTGATAAAGTTTTAAAGGTGTTTGAGAAAAAAAATGTGGTGGCGATTGCATGCCCCGTTAAGGTATTCAGGGATGAGGAGATTTTAAAGGATAAGGTATTTCATTTTACATATAATAATTATGTAAGAGTCCTGAATAAGTTTTTCATGGGAATGGGAAGGGGTGAATGCCACATAATAAAAAAGGATGCGTTCATTAAGGTCGGACATTATAATGAGGAAATGTACGCAGGTGAAGATTTTGATTTATATAAAAGATTAAAAAAAATTGGGAAGATAGTCTTTCTTAAAGAAATTACGATTTATGAGTCACCGAGACGATACAGGAAATTCGGATATTTAAAAGTATTCTGGGATTGGACACGAAATTCAGTTTGGATAACATTGTTTAAAAAATCAATTTCAAAGGATTGGGAAGAAGTAAGATAAAGTTTTTTGATGTTCTTTCAAATAGCAGCCAGCCCGGTGTGAAGGCAAGAACCGGGTTAATTAAGACTTCTCATTCCGAAATAGAGACTCCGGTTTTTATGCCGGTTGGAACGGGTGGTACGGTCAAGGCAATAGAAAACAGGGAACTCGAAGAGTTTGATACACGGATTATTCTTGGCAATACTTATCATTTATTCCTTAGACCGGGTACTGATGTACTGAGAAATTCGGGAGGTTTGCATAAGTTCATGAACTGGAATAAAAGCCTGCTTACCGATAGCGGCGGATTCCAGGTGTTCAGCCTTTCTTCATTGAAAAAAGTTTCCGAAAATGGCGTGAACTTTTCTTCTCATCTTGACGGTTCCAAACATTTGTTTACTCCTGAGAAAGTAATAGAAATTCAGAGGGTAATAGGTTCAGATATAATGATGCCACTCGATGAGTGTCTGCCTAATCCATCGGAATGGAAAGTAGTTTCAAAATCACTGAACAGAACTCACGAATGGGAAAAAAGATGCTTTGAATATTATAATAATTCGGAATCCCTTTACGGGTACCACCAAAGCCTGTTCTCGATTTGTCAGGGAAGTATATTTAAGGATTTAAGAAAACAGAGCATAGAGAAATTAGGTGAGCTTGATTTTGCGGGAAATGCAATCGGAGGACTTGCTGTGGGAGAAAAAAATGATGTGATGTATGAGATTGTGGATTACTGCACCGACTATTTATCTAAAGATAAACCAAGGTACCTGATGGGTGTCGGAACACCGGTGGATTTGCTTGAATGCGTTGAAAGGGGTATTGATATGTTTGACTGCGTGATGCCTACAAGGAATGCAAGGCACGGAAGACTGTTTACAACACACGGAGAAATAAATATTAAAAATGCAAAATATCAGTATGATTTTAATTCTCCCGATGAAGTATGTAAAACATATACATCCGAAAATTTTTCGCTGGCTTATCTGAGGCATTTGTTTATATCAAATGAAATACTGGGGTACCAGCTGGCTACGATACATAATATAGGATTTTACCAGAACCTGATGAAAAATATCAGGAATGCAATAAGAGAAAATAAGTTCGCTGAATTTAAAAAAAGTTTTTTAGAAAAATATTTATTGAAAAAATAATCTATTAGAAAGGATTAAATAATAAAATGAAAATAATCTTAGGTTTGTTTTTACAGCAGGCACAGGGAGGTTTTGAACAATTATTATCTACAATCGTCCCGTTTTTACTTATAATACTTGTGTTTTATTTCTTAATTTTAAGACCCCAGCAGAAAAGACAAAAAGAAAGAGCAAAATTACTTGAATCGGTAAGAAAAGGAGACAGAATCATTACTACAGGCGGAATGCACGGGCTGGTAGAAGGACTCGAAGATAAATCTGTTTTGGTAAAAATAGATGATAATGTAAAGGTGAAAATCGAAAAAAGTGCAATCTCTGTTATTATAGGGGTTACGGACAGAACACCCGAGAAAAAATAATTTCTTAATATTTTAAGTTTTTGCAAGATATTCTGATTAGTGAATACTTGCAATTTTTATTTATATGAAATTGACAAAAAAATATAAATTAAGCAACATAGAATCGGCTATAAATGATTTTAAAAAAGGCAAGATTGTAATTGTTGTCGATGATGAAGACCGTGAGAACGAAGGCGATATGATTTTCTCAGCCGAGAAAACTACGCCTGAGTTACTGAATTTTTTAGTTAAGAATGCAGGCGGGCTGATATGTGTGCCGATGATGGGAAACAGAATTGAAGAGCTGGGAATAGACATGATGACCAATAATAACACTGCACTTCACGAAACAGCATTCACAGTCAGCGTCGATTATCTTGTCGGAACCACAACTGGGATTTCAGTTTTTGACAGGCATAAAACGATTAAAGCACTTATTGACCCGAATACAAAGTCATCTGCTCTTGGAAAACCGGGGCATATTTTCCCTCTTAAGGCTGAAGAAGGCGGCGTTCTTAAAAGAGCCGGGCATACTGAAGCTACTGTTGATTTGGCAAGGCTGGCAGGGAATTATCCTGCAGGTGTACTTTGCGAAGTACTGAAAGAAAACGGTGAAATGGCCCGATTGCCCGAGCTGATTAAAATTGCAAAAAAATTCAATTTAAGATTAATATCTGTAAGGGATTTAATTAATTACAGATTGAAATATGATAAACTCGTAAAAAAAATGGTTGATGCGAAACTCCCAAGCAAGTTTGGCAGTTTTACTATTAACCTGTATAAAAGTGTAATTGATAATAAAGAGCATTTAGCACTGGTAAAAGGGAAAATTAATCCGAAAAAACCCGTATTGGTCAGGGTTCATTCAGAATGCCTGACGGGTGATATATTCGGTTCGCTCAGGTGCGATTGCAGGGACCAGCTGATTAAATCTCTTGAAATCATTGATAAAAACGGCAGCGGAGTCCTTTTATATATGAGGCAGGAAGGCAGGGGAATTGGTTTGTTGAATAAACTCAGAGCATATAAATTGCAGGATAAGGGTAAGGATACCGTTGAAGCAAATCTCGAACTCGGATTCCACCCGGATTTAAGGGATTACGGAATCGGAGCACAGATTTTATGTGACCTCGGAATTAAAAAAATGAGATTATTGACAAATAATCCGAGAAAAATTATCGGGCTGGAAGGATACGGACTCGAAGTGGTTGAAAGAGTTTCGATTGAAATACCCTCGAATCCAATTAATGAAAATTATTTAATGACAAAAAGAGATAAACTTGGACATTTAATATTAATGGACAGGGATAAAAAAAGTAATCTAAAGAAAAAACAAAAAAAATAAATTATGGAAACAGGAGCTGTTTACCTGACAAGAAGTCGACTTACAGAACTTGAAAATGAGTTGATAGATTTGAAGACAAATCAGAGAAAGTCAATTGCCGAAAAAATATCTGAAGCGCGCGGACACGGTGATTTAAGTGAAAATGCCGAATATGATGCCGCAAAAGAAGCACAGTCGCATCTGGAAATGAAGATTGGAAAACTTGAAAATCTTTTATCGCGTGCAAAAGTGGTCAATCCCGAAGATATACCGGATGGAGAGGTAGCAGTTCTGTGCAGTGTACAGGTTTTTGATCTGAATTATAAAGAAGAAATTACATTTACTCTTGTTTCTCCGGATGAAGCTGATTTTGAACTTGATAAAATTTCGATAACTTCACCGCTTGGGAAAGCATTGCTGGGAAAAAAAGTGGGTGACATTGTTCTTGTTGAAGTACCCGAAAATAAAATTGAATATAAAATTTTAAAAATTTCTAAATAATATTTTATGTCAGAAAGAAAATTTTCTGAAATTAAAGTTGGAATTTTTGTTTTTTTAGCTGCATTTATAGTCATGGCTACTTTATTCTGGGCGAAAGGTTTTATAGTGAATAAAGACCAGATTGGATTAAAAGCCTACTTTAAAAATGTCAGCGGACTGAATATAGGAGACCCGGTAACAGTTAACGGTGTCCGAAAAGGAAAAGTAGTGAAATTTGACCTGGAAGGCGATTCTGTTCTGGTCGATTTGACACTGGAAAGCAGTGTAAAGATTAAAAAAGATTATAAGGTTGAAATTGCCATGCTGGAGTTAATGGCGGGGAAGCAGGTTCTGATAAATCCCGGAGTGGATAAAATCGAGATTGATTATAATACTCCTTTAATTGGCGAGGCAGGTTCCGATATTACATCCATGATGAAGAATTTGAATGATGTTACTTCCGATGTAAAGGATTTACTGAAGAAATTCAGCACTACTGCCGATAACCTTAATACCACTGTTCAGAATGTAAATGAAATTGTTGGTGATAAAGATTTGCATAATAATATAAAAAGCACGCTTTCAAATCTAAATACCGCTTCAAAACATTTGAATTTGCTTCTTGTCGAAAACCGTTCATCGTTTAAAGATATAACCGGAAAAGTCGGTAAAACCGTGGATAATGTTAACGGACTTTTAGATGAGAATGGACCGCAGGTTAAAGGTACTTTTAAAGATATTCAATTGCTGACTACAAAGGTAGACTCACTTATTACTGGAATTACATTAATAGTTAACGATATTCAAACACAAAAAAGCGGTATAGGAAAATTTATTTATGACGATAAGTTTTTCGACAATTTGAACAATACTATTCTCGAGTTGGAAAAACTTTCTAAAAAAATAAGAAAAGACGGAATAAAGATTAATCTATTTTAAATTGAACGCGATATTTATTCTGTGTGTAGAACCTATTTTACCGAGTGAATTAAAAGCATAATCAAGGTAATATTTATCTTCATATTTAATTCCGAGACCTGCTGAAAAACCTGCCAGCCCAATGGATGTACCCGTCATTAAATCCTGCCTTTGCTGGTTATTGTATCCTATTCTCAGGTCAACATATTCGTTAATATTAAATTCACCGCCTAATATTAGATTCTTAAACCTGTCGAAAAATTTATCATAATCATCTGTCAGTCTGCACAAACCAAAATTTACCGATAAAGGAAGATGTTCAAGTCTCTTTGTAATACCGACTCTCAGATCCATTGGAAGTTTTTCCTTTGTATCCATATATGAAGTTATTTGCGTTCCTGCATTAAGAAGGCTGGCACCCACACTCATCATGTTTTCGGGAAATTGTATCAGACCGCCTAAATCTACTGCAACACCCGTCGAGGTGTATATATCGTATTTGGAATTAATAATTTTTAAGTTTACACCGTAATTAAATCTGTCTGCGTATTTATTCGCATATCCCAGGGATATTGCTATATCATTTGCACCGAATGTTCCAAGGTTATTCAAATCTTCATCATATTTATCAAATGACCCGTAATTTACATATCTTACGCCGATTCCGAAATATCCGTAATCCTTGTATTTCTGCGTATATGCAATGTTACCCGAATTAATATCGAGAAGATATTTGAAAAACCCGACTGAAGCTTTTCGTGTCGTCACTGTTGCAAGACCTGCCGGATTGTAAAAAATCAGGTTAGCGTCGTTTTCCATTGAAACAAAACTTCCTGCCATTGATGAAGAACGAGCATCTACATCAAGTTTCAGAAAATTATATGTTGTTATAGATTGTGCATAAAGAAATGAAAACTGAACGGTAAAAAATAAAAATAAAAAGGATAAATTTTTTCTGTTAAGCATAATTCTTTTTTAAATTTAAGGTTGTATCCTTATCTTTATATTTCTCCTTTTTTTAACAATAATAAAAGAAGTTAATGATATAAACAAGTAAATTAATATTAGTAAATTGTAAACCCCGAATACTCTTTTTTCGGCTCTGATTCTTCGATTTTTATCGCTTTTACTGAAGAGAACCTAGGACCTGTATTTAATTCTTTAACAAAATCACCCACTAAATTGTCTTCGCCGCTTGCAACGACTTCCACGTTTCCGTTATGCAAGTTTCTTACATAACCTTTAATACCGTATTCCATGGCTTTTTTATAACAAAAATATCTGTATCCGACACCCTGAACGATACCGCTTATTGTTATTTTCAGGCATTTCATTTCCTGAGCTTTCCGATAATTACGTTATAAAATTCCGAAATAACAACACCAAAAATCATTATTCCGGCTCCGATTACCTGCACTGTAGTCATCATTTCGCTTAATATAAAATATGCAAATATTACGGCAAAAATCTGTTCCATGTTATATATCAATCCTGCTCTTACAGGCGATGTAAATTTCTGGTAACGTGTCGATAAAAATAAACCCAAAAAAGTATTAAAAAGTGCTGTGAAAATTAATGAACCTATAAGTGAAGAATTAAATGTTATGTGAACATCGCTGAAAAAATATTTTTCAAAGAATACCACACTTATAAATGTAAGTACAGTTGTCGTTAAAAATTGACCGAATATCAGCGCATCTGTATCTGTTTTTTCGGAAAATTTATCAAGGTAAACAATGTAAAATGCAAATGATATTGCACACAATATCGTCAATAAATCACCTGTATTTATCTGGTCGCTCTTTATATTCGTAAGAAAATATAATCCTATAACGACAATAATTATGCCAATCACATTTTCAATCTTCGGTTTTGTTTTGATAATCAGAATCTGTGTGAAAGGAATCAGCACTATGTTTGTACCTGTTATGAAAGCCGAATTCGATGCAGTTGTATATTTTAATCCCGTAGTTTGAGTTAAAAATCCTACAAATAAAAATACGCCTAAATATATTCCGTATTTTATTTCGCTATATTTGAATAACCTGATTTTTTTATAAAAAAATGATACGAAAATCAGAAGTGTAATAAAAAACCTGATAAATACAAACGTAAACGGGGGGCAGTAAAGCAATCCGATTTTTATCATAGGGAAACTCAGACCCCAGTTTAATGCTACAAACAAGAGGATTAATTCGGCTTTGTATTGTAAAGATTTACTTATTTCTGATGACTGTTCCAGATTTTATCGGAAAAAATGTTGTTTGTAAATAATGATTACCGAAAATATAAACCATAATATCAAATTTATTATAAGGGGGATATCTTTTGTTACAATCTGCTCAGGGTTTTCGCCAAGATTTTTTTTGTGCAAAAGATATAAATACCTGAATATGCCGTATATCACAAACGGTGTAGTGTAAATCAGATTATCTGTGTGAAAAGTCGATGTTGCTTTTTCCGAGACAGTATAAAGAGCATAGCATATTATTGTGCCTGTTGCGGCAATAGTATTCATCTGGTCGGTAAATGTAATATCATAATAGCTTAAAACTTTTCTCTGCTTATCTATGCTTTCTGAATCAATCTGCGAGAGTTCAGCCCTTCTTTTCGAGATTGCAAGGAATAATGAAATAAAAATTGTTGTAAGTATCATCCAGCTCGATATCGAGACATCGATTGCGGCCGCGCCTGCTATTACCCTTAGCATGAATCCGAATGATATAAAAAATACGTCTAAAATAACAATGTCTTTTACCCAAAGTGAATATAAGAGATTAATAACAAAATATATTATTACTATTGAGGAAAAATAGATATTCGTTTTATAGCATAAAAAAGTAGTGATAACTGCTATTATCAAAAAGAAAATTTTCGCCTGGTTTATTGTAACTTCACCTGAAGCAAGCGGTCTGAACCTCTTTTTCTTGTGAATTCTGTCTGATTCTATGTCAGTAATGTCATTAATTATATATACAAGGCTCGAAACACCACAGAAGGCAAGAAATGCAATTACATTTTTAAAAAAATGGTCGAAACTTAACAGCTGTCCCGCAAAAATAATGGGAGCAAAAACAAAGAAATTCTTCAGCCATTGCTTGGGTCTGATAAGTAATATTAATTTCAGTAATTTCAATAATTACAATTCCTCAAATATAATTTTCATAATATAAAAAACATAAAATTACTTTAATATATAAAAATTAGTCAGATAGGAGAGTTAATAGAAGTCCGCCAAGGGGGATGCAAAAAACGCATCTGTAGTGTTTTAAGTGGTTAGGAAAAATTCTATAATTAAGTTTAATTATAAATGAAAAATGTATTCAATAATTTCTTTCTCTTTGCTCTTTCAGTGAAATCTGTGAATTCAGAGTAATCAGTGATTAACCATCATTATTCCGTGTACAACAAGCTGGACTGCTATTGCGAGTATGAAAAATCCCATTATTCTGTTAAGAATGCCGACACCGGTTTTTCCAAGAAGTTTTAATATAGGACTTGAAAGTAAAAGTGCTGTGTAAACCACAATGGAAATAAGCAATATACCGGCACTTATACCCAGTGTATATTCGGTTTGATAACCCGGAATGGACATACCGATTGCAACACCAATCGAGCCGGGTCCGCTTAAAAGCGGCAAAGCCATCGGCGTGAAGGAAATATCATCTTTTGCATGCATTTCACTGCTCTCTTCGTGTGAGAGCTTGCTTTTGCTCGTAACCATTTCCCAGGCAGTATGGGCGACTATCAGGCCGCCTGCAATTTTCAACACTCCAAGCGATATGCCAAAGAATTCAAGCACGAATTCACCGACTAAATAAAAAACAAGAAGTATAAAAAAAACATTTATTGAGGTTTTTAGCGCCGCTTTTTTTCTGTATTCACCGGATGAATCGGCGGTAAGTGAGCAAAACACAGGAATTGCCCCTATAGGATTTACAAGCGGGAACAGAGCAGCAAAAGAAAGCAGTAATGCAG
>Ga0224522_1000450_pt1 | contig 13656 bp, 8 predicted proteins | sample CFST25metaG_FD_182733 | JGI IMG/M metagenome (GOLD analysis project Ga0224522, IMG submission 182733) | Peat soil microbial communities from Stordalen Mire, Sweden - C.F.S.T25 | ecosystem: Environmental > Terrestrial > Soil > Wetlands > Peat | place: Sweden: Norrbotten County, Stordalen Mire...
GTAATTCCGACGAAGGGAGTATCAAAGTGAAACTTTATTCACTAAGCAACATCTACCCCTCTCACGTTGCTTAAAAGTTTAACACATTATCACAATTTATCATGAAAAAATTATTTATGTTACTGACTGCAATTGTAGTTTTGCCTGTCTTTGCCATGGCTCAATTTACGATTACAGGAAAAGTAACCGATGCAAGAACTCACGAAGAGCTCCCCGGAGCACATGTATTTGTAGAAAACACCTTAAAATCAACCATCACTTCACCCAATGGCCGTTTCAACATCAACCTCCAAAAGAAAGGCAAATATACTGTTACTGTTACCTATGTAGGTTACGACCCGTTTCATATAAATATCGATTCTGATAACAATCTAGCGTTAGACATTAAACTAAAGTCGAGTGTATACATTCAGGATGAGGTGATCATTCAGGGAACCCGGGCAGGTGAGAAAACACCAATGGCAGTTCAAAACATCTCGAAACGAGAGATAAAATCATTAAACCTGGGTCAGGACATTCCTTTTCTACTAAATTCGGCACCCTCTGTTGTTACAACTTCAGATGCTGGAGCAGGCGTTGGTTATACCGGAATGCGTATCAGGGGTACTGATATGAACAGAATAAATGTTACACTAAATGGTATTCCATTAAATGATGCAGAATCACATAGTGTCTATTGGGTCGACCTGCCCGACTTTGCCTCTAGTGTAGACAATCTTCAGATACAGCGCGGGGTTGGAACCTCTACCAATGGTGCAGGTGCCTTCGGGGCAAGCATAAACCTTCAAACCAGCAAACCAAGCAGTGAGGCCTTTGCTGAGGTCAGTCAATCATTCGGATCATTTAACACCCGTAAAACAACAGTTTCGGCAGGTACAGGATTACTCAATAATCATTGGAGTGTCGAAGCAAGAGCCTCGAAGATAAATTCGGATGGATATGTTGATCGTGCTAGTTCTAATCTGACCTCGCTTTATGGATCGGCAGCTTATTATGGTGTAAAGGATCTCTTAAAATTTACAGCCTTTTCGGGAAAAGAGATTACTTATCAATCATGGAATGGAATTCCTTCTGATAGTTTAAAAACGAACCGTCGCTATAATAGTATGGGCGAATATACTGACGCTAAAGGGAAGACACAATACTATGATAATGAAGTTGATAATTATAAACAGGACTATTATCAGGCCCACTATTCACACGAATTCAATAAACATCTTTTGTTGAATACAGCCCTTCACTATACAAAAGGATATGGCTATTATGAAGAATATCAAGCAAACCAGGCTTTTCAAAATTATGGTTTAGAAAACATACTTGTTAATGGAACCGAGTTGAAAATTGGTGATGAAATTATACCTATTAAAAATGGGAAAATTGATACCACGAATCTAATTCGTAGGAAATATCTTGATAACAATTTCTATGGAATGAGTTATTCTCTTATATATACTACTCCATCAACACGTTTTACTTTTGGAGGGTCGAATAATAGTTATAATGGAAAGAGCTATGGACAAATTATCTGGGCTCAATTTGCTTCAAATGGTGCCATAAATCATGAATGGTATTATAGTACCGGCGATAAAAAAGACTATAATATGTATGCAAAGCTGGAACAACAATTAGGTAAAATGGTTAATCTTTATGTAGATATGCAATATAGAATTATTGACTATAAAATAAAAGGAACTGATACTGGTTTACGCAATATTACACAAAACCATTATTTCAACTTCTTTAATCCTAAAGTTGGCCTTTTTGCTGATCTGAATGAAAGCAATAATATCTATGCCTCTTTTGCTGTTGCACATCGCGAACCCAACCGTGATAACTTTGAAAAAGCTAATCCGCTTAGGCCAGAACCAACAGCAGAACAACTAAACGATATAGAATTGGGCTGGAATTACAAAAGTCAAATCTTTAACTTTAATGCCAACTTCTATTATATGGATTATAAAAACCAGCTAGTCTTAACCGGACAAATAAACGATGTTGGAGCAGCTGTAATGGAAAACGTATCGAAGAGTTATAGAATGGGGTTGGAACTTATTGCTAAAGTAAATATCAACAATCACTTTAGATGGAATGGAAACATCACTTTTAGCCAAAACAAAATTAAAAACTTCACAGAATATGTTGATAATTGGGATACATGGGGACAGGAAATCAATTCATTAGGAACAACAAACTTGGCCTTTTCACCCAACACAGTTGCTTTTCAACAGTTAACTTACGCACCTAATAATAACCTGGCCTTCTCTTTCGAAAGCAAATATGTTGGAAAACAGTTTATCGATAACACATCAAGCAACGATCGTATACTTAACTCATTTTTTGTCAATAACTTCCGTGCAGAATATCATTTCAAGACCAAATTTGCAAAGTTAATCACGCTAAATCTGGCATTAAACAATCTATTCAGTGAGAAGTATGAAACAAATGCCTGGGTATATCGGTATTACCAATCAGGACAATATAAAAAATCAGACGGATACTTTCCACAAGCAGGTTTTAATTTAATGACCGGAGTTACGGTAAGATTCTAAACAGGCAATAACTAATAAACAAAAGGCAATAGAAAGAATCATCAACACTTTCTATTGCCTTTTGCTTTTATCAATTTCACCTCTTGCCTAATTCAGATTGTCCTTTGAGATTTAACATATTCAGGTTAACTTTGCAACCTAATTCACTAAAATGAGCGACAACAAAAAGGCACAAAATATAAATATTAAAAATAAAGTTGCCTCCTTCGAGTATTTTCTACTTGAAGAGTATGTAGCCGGTATTGTTTTAACAGGTACCGAAATTAAATCGGTACGCGAGAGTAAAGTTAGTCTTGCCGAAGCTTATTGTACTTTTGTTCAGGAAGAATTATTTATCAGAAACATGCATATTGCTGAGTACAAGTATGGTACTTATGCAAATCACGAACCAAAACGCGACCGTAAATTACTACTCAACCGCAAAGAGTTAAGAAAGATATTTACAAAAACGAAAGAAAAGGGGTTAACCATTATCCCTGTAAAACTCTTTGTGAATGATAAAGGACTGGCAAAAGTTGTTATAGCTGTAGCTAAAGGTAAAAAGCTATACGATAAACGCGAAACCCTAAAGACGAAAGACTTAAAGCGCGAAATGGATAGAAGCGGTTATTAAAAACCTGCACTTAAAAGCACAAGTAACAATCCTTACTGCACCCTTCTTAAATTATAATTCTCGTATTTATAGAAATTAACGCCAATGTTTTCATACCCACCGGTAGGTGTTTTTCTAAAATGAAAGCTATTCTGTAATCCTTTGTATTCGTACTGTGTAAATTGCTTCTCAAAATAAACGCCATATTTCATCATTGACGAAAGGAAGAAGTAAGTTACATCAAACCCGTCAAACCCATACTTTTTAACATCCGGAAAAGTATTGTATTCCTTCTGAAAGTCGGATGTGAAATTCTTGATCTGGTCTTCAGAGAAGTCGACTAACTTATTAGAATAGAGATGCAACTTAATATTAGACATCACTTTCACATCTAATTTAAATTGTTCCCAGGCACCCATTCCCAAAACGGTAAGATCATATTGTCCACTTATCTCATCCATTTTACCAAGCATATCAGATACGGTAGCTTCTTCATCCGACAGCACGATCAGGACATTAGGTTTAGCGGTAGACAGTCTCAGCTTAAGCCCACTAATTCCCTCTGTTGTAAAAAACGACTCCCGATAAGGTGTCACCCTGGTCTGCGCATTCGACAAAGCCTGTAGTTGCGTTTTTAAGATATCGGCTTCCGCTGCAAACTTCACTCTGTTCGTGCGAACAATAACGATGTTTGCATCTTCAAAATGTTTTTTCACAAAATCTGCAACCTCAACCATCTGTCCTGTTAAAGAAGGCTGTACTTTAAAGACCCATGGTTTCCCAACCAATATCTCATTCCTTTTCGAGAGTGGATTCACGATAGGAATTTTATGATCGCCGGCATATTTTGAAGCAACTTCAAAGCCTTTCGCATAAAAGGGCCCAATGATTAAATCCATATTCGCCATCTCTTTCTTTGCCAATACCTTCCGTGTCTTATCCAGATGCTCATCGCCATCTACATCATAAACACTAAGCTTTACATTCAGTCCGTCTTTTTTAAGGAGATTTACAGCCAGTAAAGCTGATTCATAAAACTGTACAAAATTAAAGACCTTTGGATCTGATTGATCCATACGGGTAGTATCCATCTCATCAAGATAAAATGGCACTAACATCGCAACCTTTAGTTGACCGTCTTTTCCCCTTACAGCAGATTCCTTTGGCTCAACAGAAACAGGGGCTTCTATAACTGTTTGTGCCTGCATCTGACCTCTCGACTTCGGCTTTTCTGAAGTAGTCGGAGGGATAATCAGGGTCATATCTTTCTTCACGCCATTATTTACCTGCGGGTTCATTAACATTAAATCGTCAATACTCACGCCATAGGTTTTGGCTATTCCATAAAGTGTCTCTTTCGGCTTTACTTTATGATATCGAACCTGAACTTCATTGTCAGTTACGGTTTTCTGTGGTTGAGGAACTACCTCAATCGCTGTAGTCCTTGCTACCGTTTTTGGCTTCTCTATCGGTCTTTCCTGAACAGTAGATGCTGATTTTTTATTTGGAATCCTTAATGTTTTACCTGCTTCAAAAATAGTAACACCCGGATTTGCTCTTAACAGCTCTTCCAGATCCAGATTATACTTTTTAGCGATTCCATAGATGGTCTCGCCTTTCTTTATCTTGTGATAATTCTGATTTTCCTCATCAGCATCGTTTGAAACCGATGCAGAAGAAACAACCTTATCTTTTTTCTTCACAGAAGATGATGGTTGTTTCTCCTGAACCGACTTTTGATCTTTATAAGGAATTTTTAAGATCATATCAGTTTTAATCCCATCATTCAGCTCAGGATTGTTCGTAACAAGCTCGTCCTTCGTAATTCCATACGTTTTGGCAATACCGAAAAGCGTCTGACCCTCTTTTACAAAATGGATATAATATTGCTTCCCCTGAAGTGTTTCAATAACTTGAGAACGACCGGAAGATACACTATCCTGACTATAAACCGGAGCAGATACAAATAGCGCTACTCCAAAACAAAGAACCAATACGAACAGAATCTTATTACGCATAACAATCTGAATTTATTCCCACTCTATCGTAGCAGGAGGTTTAGAGCTAATGTCGTATACAACACGATTTACACCCTTCACTTTATTGATGATATCATTTGATACTTTAGCTAAGAACTCATAAGGAAGATGCGACCAATCAGCAGTCATACCATCCGTTGAGCTCACAGCTCTTAAGGCAACTACATTTTCATACGTACGCTCATCACCCATTACACCAACACTCTGAACAGGCAACAACATAACGCCTGCCTGCCATACTTTGTCGTATAAACCGGCTGATTTCAAGCCTCCGATAAAGACATCATCGGCTTCCTGAAGAATTCTCACCTTTTCGGCAGTAACATCTCCAAGAATACGAATACCCAGACCCGGACCGGGAAAAGGATGACGGTTTAAGATATCGGGATCAATTTCTAGCTGACGTCCAACTCTACGAACCTCATCTTTGAAAAGACTATTCAATGGCTCAACAATCTTCAGTTTCATAAAGTCAGGTAATCCCCCTACATTATGATGACTCTTTATTGTTGCGGAAGGGCCTTTCACAGAGACTGATTCAATTACGTCAGGATAGATTGTACCCTGAGCAAGCCAATCCACACCCTCTATCTTATGCGCTTCAGCATCAAACACCTCAATAAACACCCTGCCGATCACCTTACGTTTCTGCTCAGGCTCCGAGATCCCGGCTAATTCAGATAGAAACTGATCTCCTGCACGAACGCCTTTTACATTCAGTCCCATGTGCTTGTACGATTCCAATACCTTCTCAAATTCATCTTTTCGCAACAAGCCGTTATCCACAAAAATACAGAATAGCTGTGTGCCGATCGCCTTGTGCAACAATACTGCTGCAACACTCGAATCCACACCACCCGAAAGGCCAAGAATCACTTTGTCGGTACCTATTTTTTCGCGAAGCTCTTTGATGGTGGTTTCTACAAACGAAGCTGGTGTCCATGATTGATGACACCCACAAATATTAACAACGAAATTATGAAGTAAGGTTTTGCCTTCTGTTGAATGGTATACTTCAGGATGGAACTGGATACCCCATGTCTGTTCGCCCTTGATATGATATCCGGCTACTTTAACATCGTGTGTACTTGCAATGATTTCAAATTCAGATGGAATATTCAGAATCGTATCGCCATGCGACATCCAGACCTGACTTCCATTCGACATATCTTTCAGTAAAATATTTTCATTATTGATAAACGACAGATTGGCTCTGCCATATTCTCTGGATTTAGAAGGTTCTATATCACTACCCGAATATAAGGCCATCAGCTGTGCACCATAACACACACCCAACAGTGGTAATTTCGAACGAAATGCACTTAAATCAGGAAAAGGAGATTCAGCATCACGCACTGAATAAGGGCTACCTGAAAGGATTACACCTTTAATGTTGCTAGTAATTGCGGGAATGTGATTGAAAGGGTGAATCTCACAATACACATTAAGTTCCCTCACTCTACGTGCAATAAGTTGCGTGTATTGGGAACCAAAATCGAGAATTAATATCATTTCTTCCATGCTGCAAAGTTAGCCTGAATAGTTCAAATGTACAAGAACTTAGCCACCATTCAAAAGACAATATTCCCTTAAAGATTCATAAAATAACGATTTAATCAGATTATAGCGTGCAATTAATAGCTAAAAGCTGCTTTAAAATCAGTTTTATTACCCACCTGATCTTCCAATTCAATGGTTAATGCGTTTAGACCCTCTCTTACATGCCAATCTATTTCATACGTGATGATAGAAGTCTTTGCATCAAAAGAAAACAACACCCATTTACCATTAATAAATCCCTTATAGCTTTTTATGCCCGACAGGTTATCGCCTATTTTAAATTGGAGTACACCTCTTTCTCTCAACACTCTCTTTTTTAAAGCAGTAATGGGTCTTATAACCGGACGAACAGTATCTGCAGCCACAGCAAACTTTCCAAAATTCCTAACCTTTGCAGTCATGGTTCCGTTTACCCAACGCCCACCTTCCGATATAAAACCACCATCCTCCTTCAGTCGCACCATCACAAGCTTCTTCTGAATAGCCTGATCAACATTTTTTGTCTTGATACTCAACGAATACGCCTCATGAACAGATGTATAGATATCATGAATACAATGAATATTCGAATAGAGATTTTCATTACCGGGTTCAGTTGAATATTTAAACAAGAGGGTATCATACAATACGCCTTTCGGAACAACCATATTTAAATCCTTGGTGTTAAAATAGTTGATTCTGTCCCAGTAAAAAATCCTGTCATATTCATTGGCCTTAGCCCATACAAAAGGAATCTTCTTGCTTTTAAGCCATACAGTCAAGTCCGACTGATACCCGTGAAAATCCTTTACCACACATCGAAACAGATGGATATTGTTGTCGTTAAACGAAAACACACCCCCATTTCTGACTTCATCATATATCTTTAAAGGATTGTTTGGATCGACAACAGAACGAATAATTTTACGGTTCGATTTCATGAATTCAGCATAGTCGATGATACTGTTTACCGCTCTGTTTTGTGGAAAAGAAAAAGTTTCAAATCGTAACGCTGTATAGCGAAGTGAATCAAGATAAAAATCGATAGAATAAACCCCGGTAGTTATATCGTTTCCATTTTGAAGATCCGAGGCCTCTATTCCAAATGAGATATCACCCGAAACCTCAAGCGGTGACAGCAATTCCAGATAATAATGGTTATTCTTGTGCTTTAAAGTAAAATCTTTAGCATCAGGACTACCATAAACCTGTCCCCTGTCTTTTATTGGCGAAATTCTAAGGTTTTTAATTACCGGAGGTATCGTATCGGCCATATAATACCCAAAGAAGAGCGGGTTGATTGGATATTCCGTTTGGGTATTTCTAATTTCATAATGTAAATGTGGCCCTCCTGATAATCCTGAACTACCTGATATTGCAATGACATCTCCCTTCGTAACCGGTATCTCTCCTCGTTTCGGGAACAGATCCACTTCAAACTCCTTCAACTCGTATTGTTTTGCCTTAACCCAGGCATCAATCTTCTCGTTATAATGCTGTAGATGGCCATATACGGAGGTGTAACCATTTGGGTGGTCAATGTATAAAGCATAGCCAAAACCTGCCCCCTGAACCTTTATTCGCGACACAAAACCATCAGCTACTGCATAAACAGGATACCCCTCTTGCTGATTCGTTCGAATATCTATTCCTGAGTGTAAATGATTTGCTCTAAGCTCTCCAAACGACCCTGAAAGTGTCATTGGGATATCCAGTGGCAATCGAAAATATTTATCCGGATAAATAACTTGAGAAAAGACAGGTAAGCTATTGAATAAAAGAAAAATATAAATTATATAATATCGATTCATCATCATCAATTTAGTAAAAACACAACGAACTAGTCCGTTTAAATGATCTGTCAAAATTACAAAAAAAACAGCTTAAGTTAACCATTTGTTAATATGTGTGTTAAAAAGCAGATATCATGTTTCATGCTGATTTTAAGATTATTAAAAAATCAATTGTTGAATTCTTAACACATTAGAATGAAATGTGCTTGTTTAATTCACAAATTATTGCTTCTTTTGTAAGTTTTTTATAAAGCATGAATAATGAAAAATATTATCCGGGTGAGTTGCTAAGAAATGCTGTTTTAGAACCTTTTAAATATATAAACATGAAGGCTGATTTGAAAGACAAACTTGTCTTAACGTCTGATGTGCTCAACATTTTAGCGAACAAAAACCTCATCGCTCCCGAAACCCGAAAAGAGATGCAAGAACTTGCAATGGGCAGAACGGACAAAGATGTTTTTGTGGTAGATTATGATGTTGAGGGCAAAGGTAAAGTTGTTGAAGCTACCGTTACAAGATGTACCAACGGTGTATCTGTTAATTACACAGATATGTATATGCGTAGACGTGATCCAGACTGCCTTGTGGTTGCCGACGAAAACGATACTGATAAAGCACGATATTTTGAGCGCTATGGAGAAGACTTCACTGATCTTCGTTCACAGACCTTTAATTGGCTAAATCAACAAGAAACACTTATTCTGGTGCCATTTATGGCAGGGGGCCACGATTTAGGATTCCCGGCACTACTCATTGCACCTGAGAATGCCGGATTCTTTGCTGCCGGATTAGCAGACCTACAGGGGTTTATTCCTAAGAGTCAAATCCCTGATAAATTTAAACCTGTTGCCATTATATTCCTTGCGCCTACTTTCAGGCACACCCATTTTAATGGAGATCAGGTAGTAGTTCATAACCGTACTGAAGAAGTTCACGAACTATTCTCATTTAACTTATATCCGGGTCCTTCTGCAAAGAAAGGTGTCTATGGATTCCTGTTACATATTGGAGAGATTCAGGGATGGCTTACACTTCACGGAGCAAGCGTAAAACTGACTACTCCATACGACAATGAATTTGTACTGATGCATGAAGGTGCAAGTGGTTCAGGAAAAAGCGAAATGATCGAAGAGGTTCATCGCGAACCAGATGGTAGAGTTTGCTTAGGTATAAATACAATCTCGCGCGAAAAACTTTTAGTTTCACTTGCCGACACTTGTGATATTCAACCTATTACTGACGATATGGCTTTATGCCATCCAAAGGTTCAAACCCAGTCGAACAAACTGGTTATTACCGATGCTGAATATGGTTGGTTTCTCCGCCTGGATCAGGTTAAAGAATATGGGTGCGATCCCAAACTTGAGAAACTGACCTGTCACCCACCGGAACCGCTGGTTTTCTTCAATTTAGATGGAAAACCTAATGCTACATGTCTGCTTTGGGAACACACAATGGATTCACCGGGTGTACCATGTCCAAATCCTCGTGTAATTGTACCCCGTCATTTTATCCAGAATGTAATCAACGAGCCTATAGAAGTCGACCTACGTAGTTTTGGTGTGCGCACTCCACCTACAACGCATGATGCTCCAAACTATGGCATCATTGGTTATCTTCACGTATTACCCCCCGCATTGGCTTGGTTGTGGCGCTTAGTGGCTCCTCGTGGACATGCCAACCCAAGTATCATTGGTGGTAATGCACTTACAAGCGAAGGTGTTGGTTCTTTCTGGCCTTTTGCAACCGGCAAAATGGTTGTACAGGCTAACTTACTACTCGAACAAATTCTAAACACACAGTCAACCCGTTATATTTTAGTTCCAAACCAACACGTTGGAGCTTATAAGGTAGGATTTATGCCAGAATGGATTGCTCGCGAATATTTTGCACGTCGTGGTTCAGCTAAATTCAAACCAAATCAATTGATTCCCGCTCGTTGTCCCCTCCTTGGTTATGTTCCTGAACATGTTAAAATCTCAGGTATGAACTTACCTTCTTACCTGATGCATGTTGATACACAACTTGAAGTAGGTCCCGAAGGTTATGTTAAAGGTGCCGAGATATTGAAAGATTTCTTCAAAAGAGAACTTGCACAATTCCTTGTACCCGAATTACATCCACTAGGACGTCAGATTATTGAAATCTGTATGAATGATGGCACACTAGAAGAATATCAGGCAGCAATTAATAAGTTATAATACCACTGCTTTTTAAAATACAAAAAAGGCTGTTCTTTTAATAGAGCAGCCTTTTTTATTATGGAGCTAACCGGTCAATCTTCCATCCGGTATCTTGCTTTGTATATCTCAGACGATCGTGCAATCGTGCCGACCCACCTTGCCAGAATTCAAAATAATCCGGAATAATCCGATACCCACCCCAATGCGCAGGACGTGGAATATCCTGATCAGCATACCGTTTTTTAACATCTTCCAGTCCCGCTTCCAACACTTCCCTTCCCTTAATCACTTTACTCTGGGGCGATATATGTGCAGCAAATCTACTATCCAACGGTCTGCTTCTAAAATAGTCGTCAGAAAGTGTACTTTCAATCCGCTCAGCGTAACCTTCAATTCTGATCTGGCGTTCTAATGCACTCCAGAAGAAGAGTACGGCTACCTGATGATGATGTTGTATCTCCTCTCCTTTTCTACTTTCGTAATTCGTAAAAAAAGTAAACCCCTCATTGGAGGCATCTTTTAACAAAACGATTCTCGATGATGGATTTCCATTTGCATCTACAGTAGATAGCATCATGGCTGTAGGTTCATCAATAGCAGCATCAATGGCTTGATCAAGCCAAAGTCTGAATTGTAAAAAAGGATCACTGTTTATTTTGCTTTCGAGAAGGCGTTCTCTTTGATATTCTTTTCTGATTTTATGTAAAACAGGATGTGGCATAATAAGTCATTTTCTCTGAAACAAGAAAATTATCTCATTGTTCAGTGAACCAAAGCAGGCTGCAACACATAAGCGGCCTGATAATATTCGTTCACAGTATGAATCGCCATTATTTCTTTTGTAAATTTCCTGACATGGCTAAAGGCTTCACTAACCAAGTGATTGCGCAGTGTTTTATCATCCAATATCCTGATGATAGCATGCGCCATAGCCTCAAAGTTTCTAACCGGAGCCAGTAATCCTGTTTTCTGATCGATAACCAGTTCAGGAATTCCTCCAGTACTGGTCGCAACCACCGGAACATGACTAGCCATTGCATCCAATATCGACGTTCCCAACCCCTCTGCATTCGAAGTCAGCAAAAAGCAATCAAACTGTCGTATGATCGATGAGATGTTCTGTTGAAATCCCGTCATAATCACTTTTCCTTTTAATCCCTTCTGTTCAATATATTTTTCAAGAATGACTCTGTTTGCCCCTTCACCCACAATAAAGAAGGTACCTTCCCGTCCGTTTCGATAATAGGCTTCTGCCGTATTGACAAAAGTGTTCAGGTCTTTTTCATTACTCAATGCCGAAACATTTCCAATAAACGGTCGTTTAAGGTTCGTTCCAAATGCATCAAGCGACAAAGCAGATGTAGTATCCTTTGCAAAGCGCTTCAAATCTACACCCGAATAAACCGTCTCCAACTTATGCGCATCATAAACAGACTTCGCAACTTCCTCTTTTACCCTTTGAGAGACACAGAGTATCCGTGCAATAGATGGATGGTTATATTTATATTTTGAGAAAAAACTATTTCTGACCGGAAAAACAGTCCGTTTACTTACAATAATAGGAACGGGACTTCCATATATGGAAGAAGCCATAACAGCTATTGTATGCGAATGCGCATCGTGGGTATGAATAACATTAATCTTGTTAGCCCGGCAAACCGTCATCAAATTATACGCATTATATATTTTCAGGTTGCTTCTGTAAAAAGAGATATGAGCAATCTGATGATCCATACAATATTGTTCTACCGCCGATCCGATTGGACAAAACACAATCTGCTCAATATCCATTGATTTCAATGAATCAATCAAATAAGTGAGCTGCTGTTCGCCCCCTCTCCAACTCAAAGCTGTCGATACATGAAGGATCCTCATAAGCTAATTTATTGTAGTATGGTTATAGTACAGTTAAATTGTAAAACACCCTACCTTCATAAGTTATTTTATCTATGACAATTGAAACATTGCAAGGTTTAATACCCTTGTTGAAAATAAGTTTCAACAATTCATTGATCGTTCAAGAGTTTAACCCATTAAATCAATGATTTTTCTTAATTTTGCAAACTCTTTAAAGAAATATCACAACTATGTTTGAGAATTTATCCGAGAAACTTGAACGCTCCTTTAAATTATTAAAGGGTCAAAACCGTATCACTGAAATCAATGTTGCTGAAACACTGAAAGAAGTGAGAAGAGCCCTTCTTGATGCCGACGTAAGCTTCAAGGTTGCTAAACAATTTACCGATCAGGTTAAAGAAAAAGCAATGGGTGAGAATGTTCTCACGGCTGTTTCACCTGGTCAGTTAATGGTTAAAATTGTACACGATGAGTTAGCAGAACTCATGGGTGGACAACGTGTAGACATTAACTTAAAAGGAAACCCATCAGTTATCCTTATGTCAGGTTTGCAGGGTTCTGGTAAAACCACCTTCACTGCTAAGCTGGCCAACCACCTGAAATCAAAAAGGGGAAAGCGTCCTTTGATGGTTGCCTGCGACGTATACCGTCCGGCTGCTATGGAACAGCTTCGTGTGTTGGGTGAACAAATTGGTGTTGATGTTTTTGTAGAAATAGATAGCAAAGAACCTGTAAAAATTGCTAAGCGAGCAATCGCTTTCGCAAAAGAAAAAGGTCACGATGTCGTATTGATAGATACCGCCGGTCGTTTAGCCATCGACGAACAGATGATGAATGAGATTGCAGCCATCAAAGATGCTGTAACCCCTAATGAAATCCTCTTCGTTGTCGACTCCATGACAGGTCAGGATGCTGTTAATACGGCCAAATCGTTTAATGATCGTCTAAATTTCGATGGGGTTGTCCTCACAAAATTAGATGGTGATACACGAGGTGGTGCTGCACTAACCATCAAAACAGTCGTCAACAAACCTATTAAGTTTGTAGGTCTTGGCGAAAAGCTTGATGCGCTCGACATCTTCTATCCTGAACGTATGGCCG
>Ga0224522_1000452_pt1 | contig 13629 bp, 7 predicted proteins | sample CFST25metaG_FD_182733 | JGI IMG/M metagenome (GOLD analysis project Ga0224522, IMG submission 182733) | Peat soil microbial communities from Stordalen Mire, Sweden - C.F.S.T25 | ecosystem: Environmental > Terrestrial > Soil > Wetlands > Peat | place: Sweden: Norrbotten County, Stordalen Mire...
TTCTTATATAGAATCAACCATATAATATTATCATTAAAAAACATAGTTTTGACATATTATTTCGTAGTAGCACAACTATCTTTTTTAATAAAAAATATTGCAGTAAAACACCCTTTTTAACACATTTTAATTTTAAATTGTTGATTTTTAATAATATAGTATTAACCATTAAATTAAGTGTTAAATTGTATAAAATTTGCAGTCTTTTTGCGGGATTGCTATATCTGTGAGAGGAAAAATAGCCCCATTCAAATGTAATTATCATAATTTCAGGAAGAAAATATTATGAAAAAAATATTTTTAGGTTTTGGTTTTTGTTATTTCCCGATTCGAAGGCTCATCCCGAAAAAGAACTTCGGGATCAAAATCGGAAGAGCGATCGGGATTTCGACAATTGTTTTGGTCTCAACATTATTCATTACTAATTATTCATTATCGCAGTGGATGCAGGTATCAAGCGGAATTGACGGTGGAAGAATAAAATCTTTAGCAATAAGTGGAAGTTACATGTATGCCGGAACTACGGGTGGAGGGTTTTATCGCTCTACCGATAATGGTGAAAACTGGAGTTTATTATACGGAATGAACGGTTATGATATTTTATGTGTAAGGGCGGAGGGCAATAATGTTGTTTGCGGAACTTCAACCGGTGGGGTATTTACTTCCACAAATAACGGAACAAACTGGACAGGACGAAGCAACGGAGCAACATGGTATTATACTATTTCAATTGCTTTATTTGGTAACAATATATATGCAGGTACCGGAGACGGATTATTTATCTCCACAAATTTTGGCAGCAACTGGTCTTCCAGCGACTTTGGATATTCGGGGTCAAGTGTTTATTCCGTAATTGCTTTTCCGGGAAATATATTCATAGGCGCAAACGGAAATGGTATTTTTCGCTCTACAAACGGAGGATTAAACTGGACACATGTAATGACTTATGGTGTTATTCAGTCACTATATAAAAACGGAGATACTATTTACGCGGGAAGCAGTGAAGGTATTTTTTCGTCTTCTGATAATGGAAACAGCTGGAATAATATATCAGGTAATTTACCGGGGTTTGGATACGATATAACGAAATGTGGAAATAATATTTATGTTGCCAACAGCGGAGTTTACCGCTCCACAAATAACGGAGCAAGCTGGAATTCGGTTAATACAGGTTTAACCGATAACAATACTCATTCAATTGTTTCCAACAATACAACCGTTTTTACCGGTACTGAAACTAAAGGAGTCTTTGCCGCAGATAATGATAATCCTGTTTGGATTCAGAAGAATGCCGGCCTGCACAGTTTAACCGTCTCGTCAATGGCAGGGTACGGAAATGATATATATATCAGTGTGCCTTCAAAAGGAATTCTTGTATCAACTAATGGCGGGACACTATGGGCAGAAAGAATAAACGGTCTTTCGAATTTGAATGTTTCTTCAATTACTTTTGTAAATAATACACTAATAACCGGGGCGACAAACTTCAGTTATGGCTTTGGAGCTTTCCGTTCGACTAATTTCGGTTTGAACTGGAGCAACATTAATTCTCCGCCTAATGTATACAGGTTCTGTGTAGATGGAAATAATATTTATGCTGCAAGTTGGAGCCTATCGAAATCCACGGATTCGGGATTATCGTGGACATTTTATCCCGGAGTAATTATGGCGGAACATGTTTGTAAGAAAGAAAATTATATTTTTCTTGGCTCCCAGGTTTATGGAGTTAGCCGTTCGTCGGATTTTGGTGTAACCTGGGATTCGGTTAATACAGGTCTTCCTAATTCCCATAACTATATTTCTTCTTTATTTGCGGATTCAAATTATATTTATGCCGGGGTTTCCGGTTCTGGTCTTTATGTATCAACTAATGACGGATTAAGCTGGTATGCAAGAAATAACGGATTAACATCTTCAACCGTTAAATGTATTTCAAAATATAATAATTATTTAATTATTGGAACAGACTCCGGCGGAGTTTACATATCAAGTAATAATGGTCTAAGCTGGATTCAAAAAAACAACGGTTTGATTTCGAAAAATGTTTGGTCTGTTTATGTTAAATCCGGTTATTTATATGCAGGAACATACTGTATGGGATTGTGGAGGCGGGCAGTAGATGATATTATTGGAGTACAAAATATCGGCAGCAAGATTCCGGATAAATTTTCCTTACTCCAGAACTTCCCCAATCCGTTTAATCCGTCTACGATTATAAGATTTCAGATTAAAGATTTAAGATTGGTTACCCTGAAAGTATATGATATCCTCGGTAAAGAAATCGCAACGCTCGTTAACGAAAAACAATCGCCGGGTGTGTATGAGGTTACGTTCGACGGATCGAGATTAACAAGCGGAATATATTTTTATAAATTAGTATCCGGCAGTTATTCTGAAGTAAGAAAAATGGTGTTAATAAAATAAATATATTTTATTATGAAAAAAATATTTTTACTTATTTTTATTTTTTTAGTCATAGGTTTGAGTGAGTGTATTTCTCAGACCGATGATAACGGAGCGCCGTATTTTCCGCTGAGAGTGGGAAATGCCTTTTATTACAGGTATTACCATTGCGGTCCCGGCAGCTGCGATTCTGCTTTTGTGATTTCAAGAATTACGCAGACAAAGACATTTAAAGGAAACAGGTATTATTACTGTTCGAATATTTTCGGAAGAATTAATCAAAACTATTATATCCGGTATAACAGCACTAAGGGTTATCTTGTTTACCTCGATACTTCGAATGTAAACTGCAATTACGAAATTGCACTTTACAATCTTTCAGCAAGCACAGGTGATTCTGTTTCGTCCTTCTGCACGGGGTCATATAATTACAGGTGCAGCAGCATTGTTGATTCAATAATTTTTAATTTAACCTCGAGAGTCAAGAAATTTGGTTATTATCATACATCTAACGGCTGGGTAACACAAAACGGAACATATTTTGCAAGGCGGCTGGGGAGCATTTATGATTATTCTTCAACATATAATAATTCATTTTCTTCTTTTCAACGATTTTTGCTGGGATGCAAAATAAACAACGTTGTTTACGGAGATACTATTGACCATATCACCCCCGCTTATGCGGATTCCGGAAGATACATGCCTCTTGCAGTCGGGAATAAATGGGTGTATTACTGCATTTCCATTCCGCCTGTTACATATTATAAGTCAACAGCAATAATTACAAAGGATACAATAATCAACAATAAAAAATATTTTTACATTACAAATTTCCCGTCAGATATGAACCCGTTCTGGATTAGATTCGATCCTACATCCGGAAAACTAATGAGGTATGTAAGTTCAGCTGCGTGCAATAATGAATATTCCCTTTTCCGTTTTGCAGACCGGCAGGGAGACTCGGTTATTAATATTAATTGTTGTTTTTATAATTATAAATGTCTTGGCATAAAAGATACTTCAATTTTCGGATTGACTTCTAAAGAAAAAAATTATTATTACAGCTATTCAGCCCATTATGCAACATCTGACGATTACAGGTTCATCAAAAATATCGGTTTCTCTTATTTCGAAAGCGATTACGCAGGAAACGTTTACAATTCAATACGAAAAATTCTTACCGGTTGTGTTTTAAACGGAATTGTTTACGGAGATACGGCATCTGCGATACCCCCTTCCTACGCTGATTCCTCAAGATATTTTCCGCTGAAGATTGGAAATAAATATTACTATAAATGTAATTACACATATCACCGGTCAAATCCGGATTCTACGGCGTATGACTCGAGCTATTATATTGTAAATATAACCGACACATCGAGATTTCACGGAAAACTGTATTACAAAATGAATTCTTTTATTAACGGGACATATAATTATTTCCGCCACGACCTGGACAGCGGTTTTTTGGTTGCATACGATTCTTCAAACTGGTGTACCGTTACACCTTATGAGCTCAAATGTTTTATGCTGCGTTCAAACGCAAATCAGGACGGAAGCGGCACCTGCTGGATTAATAACTTTTTCTCAAGATGTTTTGAAATCCATGATACAAGCGCTTTCGGCTCAATGAGAAAAGTAAAAGGTTTTTATACTATGTGGGGCGGAACATCGGGCGGACATTTTACTACATTACTGTTAAAAGATATCGGTTTATGTCAATATGAAAAATATTATTATAATCTTGGACCCGGAACCTACACTACACAAAAATACAGGTTAACCGGTGCATTTGTGGACGGGGTTAAATACGGTGATACGAATACAATCGGGATAAAGGCAATAGGAAGTATAATTCCCGAAAAGTATGAATTGTACCAGAACTACCCAAACCCGTTTAATCCAACGACGAGTATCAGGTATTCAGTACCAAGTGTTCAAAATATAAAGCTGATTGTCTATGATATTCCCGGAAAAGAAATCGCAACACTTGTTAATGGGAAACAATCGCCGGGTGTGTATGAGGTTACGTGGGATGCGTCACAATTTCCATCGGGTGTTTATTTTTATAAATTTACAGCAGGAGATTTTTCGGAAGTTAAAAAAATGGTTTTAATAAAATAATATATATTTTATATGAAAAAAATATTTACGGTTTTAATTATTATACTTTGTACTTTGAACATTTCGCCGCCTTTTGCGTCCCGATTTATCGGGAAAAATTGCATGTGCCAGTGGGTATGGTTAAATCCTTATCCTACCGCAAATAATATTTACTGTATAAGATTTATAAATTCTCAAACCGGATATGCTGCTTGCGAAGCAGGAACAGTTCTGAAAACAACTAACGGTGGATTGAACTGGAGTGTAAAGATGCTGAACAATTCCTCAAATTTATATACGGTACATTTTATTAACTCAAATACGGGAATGGTGGCAGGTGAATTCGGTGCCGCATATAAAACGACAAACGGAGGAACAAGCTGGACGAAAATAGCAATTAACGATTCTGTTGATTTCAGAGATGTAAGATTCAGGAATGCAAATACCGGAATTATGATAACGGGTTATAATTGCGGGAATTTCTTTTACAAACCCCGGATATACAAGACATCGGATGGCGGACTAAGCTGGTCTGTCAAACAATATGATTATTGTTCGTGGTGGTTATATTCGATAGCCTTTGCAGACAATAACAATGTGTATGTTTCCGGTGAAAGAAGTCTGTATAAATCAACTGATGCCGGAGAGACATGGGACACAGTAGCTTCGAATAACTTTCAGAAAATGGGAAATCGTTCGGTATGGTTTGCTAACTCATTAACGGGATATGTAATGAGCACATTTCTCTCGGGCAGCTATGTTTTTTTAATAAATAAAACAATCGATGGCGGAAATACATGGAATCAATATAATACGGGTTCACAATATGAAATCAGGTCTATTGCTTTTACAAATGCTAACACAGGTATTGGTGTGGGTAGAAATACGGGAGTTTTTCGGACGACAAACGGCGGAGTGAACTGGGTAAAATTTTCAAATGCAGCAGATTCATCGCGCATTTATTATTCCGTTACGAATGCAGGTGCTAACAGGTTTATTTATGCGGGAGACGGAGGAATTATTTATCGCTCACTTAATAACGGCGCAAACTTTACACGCATTTCGAAAAGCTTTACAGATGAAACAATAAATAGCGTATCTTTTATTAATAATCTGACAGGGATTGTTTGTGGAAATAACGGTGCAATATTCAAAACAATAAACGGTGGTACAAGCTGGACCCGGCAAACCTGTCCTAATGCAGGTAATATTTTGAAAGTAAGATTATTTGACAGAGATACCGGATTTGCAATAGCAACGAATGGAAGAATATATAAAACGATAAACGGCGGAACTATATGGAACGCTATCTATTTCGATTCACTTGCAAACGGGTGGAGTACAGCGGATATCCCCGACAGGCTCACAATATTAATTACAGGCGGTTATTGCAAGCACGCAGGTGCAAAAACAACAAACGGCGGTATAAGCTGGGATACGGTTTATGTAGATTGTGAGTGCGGACCTCCTCCGATTCCCACAGGATGCACAACCCAGAATTTTGTTTCAATGGCAAGTAATAATGTTTATTTCATTGCAGGTGGTCACAGCGACCCTCATATGTCGGGTTATCCTTATGTTTTATTCGGCTTTGGCGGCGGCAGCCGCAGCTTTGGATTTGAAGGAGGTGGAGATAATAATTTAATAGGATTTGCAGATTACGCTGATACAAATTATGGTATTGCGGTCGGCGGCAGAGGAAGAGTGATGAGAACAAATAATAGTTTCAGAACCTGGACTGATTACTGGTATCCCATAGGCGGGTTTTCCTGGATAAATTATCTTTCTCTCGCAGATTCTCTAAATTGCTTAGCAAATATCGGTTTTTCTCAAACGGGATTTAATAATTCAGGTATTTATAAATCCATCAACGGAGGTATAAACTGGGCTTTATGCGGAGTGTTAAGCAATTCGCTGACAAAAATAAAATATTATAACTTTAATTATGCGGTTTCCTGGGGACCTTATGGGGGAATAATTGCTGACAAAGCTCCAGGAATAATCTTGCAAACAAATCCGCCGTCAGGCGAAGTTTCCGGAAGTTATAAATTGTACCAGAATTATCCAAATCCGTTTAATCCGGCAACAAACATTAAATATCAGATAACAAATAACAAATTAGTTACACTAAGGATTTATGACGTACTCGGAAAAGAAATCGCAACGCTCGTTAACGAAAAGCAATCACCGGGTGTGTATGAGGTGACGTGGGATGCATCACAATATTCTTCGGGAATTTATTTTTATAAATTAACCGCAGGGGATTTTTCAGAAGTAAAAAGAATGGTGTTTATAAAATAAAATTTTTATGAAAAAAATAATTGCAGCTCTGATTTTTTATTGTTTCCCGATTCGCAGGCTCATCGGGATTTCGATTCTCTCAACATTATTCATTACTCATAATTCATCAGGGCAATGGGTTCAAGTATCAAGCGGTATTGATGGTGGAAGAATAAATGCCTTAGCTACTGACGGAAATAATGTCTTTGCTGCGACCGGCGGCGGATTGTTTTTATCAACAAACAGCGGTGTTAATTGGAATCTTCTAAAAAACGGGATTTCTAATTTTAATGTCTCTTCAGTAGCAGTGTCTGGCAATAATATTTTTATTGGAACATTTGGCGGAGGCGTTTATCGCTCAACCGATTATGGTTTAAGTTGGATACAAATAAACAACGGGCTAACAAATCTTCAAATCTTATCGGTTGCAATTTCAGGAAGCAACGTTTTTGCCGGTTCATATTCAGGAATATACCGCTCAGCAAACAACGGGAATAATTGGATTTTTATAAATGATGGACCATCAACTTATTTAGTATTTAATTTAGTGGCATATAGTAATTATGTATTTGCTGCTGTGAATCCCGGAATTTATCGCTCGACAAATAACGGAATAAACTGGACTAACTGTAATGTTGCAGCAGAAGGCATTTTTAAGTGTGGTAATAATTTATATACAGCAGGGCCGATGTCTGGTGTTAGTACTTCATCTAACAATGGTGATAACTGGATTAATATTACAGGGGATTTGCAATATGTTGATACAAAAGCTGTAACATCCATTGGCGGAAATATTTACGCAGGAACTTATTCAAATGGAGTTTACCGTTCTACGAATAATGGTATAAACTGGATATCTTATAACAATGGTCTTTCAGACTTTCTTACTCTAACAATGACTTCAATCAATAGTATTGTTTATTTGGGTACCACTGTTGGGGGAGGATATACTATTTCTTCAACAGGAAACACCTGGACTCAAATTAATAACGGATTATGCAACAGGGATGTCAGAAGCATTTCAGAGTGCAATAATAATTTGATTTTAGCTGTGCCGAATAAAGGAGTCTTGATTTCTACAAACGGTGGAACAGCTTGGGAAACAAGAAGCAGTGGATTGACATGCTTGTATTCTGTCTCATTAGCGGCTATTAATAATGTTTTGTTAACAGGTACATTACCTTCTAATCCTCAAAATTGGGGGGTCTATTATTCTACTAACGGAGGAAATAATTGGATTATTACTTCATCAACAGGATTTAATTACCAGTTTTTAGTAGATGGGAATAATATATATAGTGCTTCTATAGGGATAAAAAAATCAACAAATAACGGAGTTAACTGGGTGGAAATCGGAAGTGGAATTACTGATGTAAGGGCATTATGTAAAAAAGGGATTTTTCTGTTTGGTGGTGGTTATTCAGGAATCTGCCTGTCTACTAATAATGGCGTAACGTGGGATACTGTTAATAATGGATTACCTAACAGACCATATACGGTAATTAATTGTTTGTTATCGGATTCGGTTAATATTTATGCGGGGTTAAGACAATACGGTGTTTATATTTCGACTAATAGTGGTACGAATTGGGTTCAGAGAAATTCTGGTCTCGGAGATAAAGATGTTTGGTCGTTATATAAATATGGGAATTATCTTTTTGCAGGAACAGATTCAAGCGGTGTTTTTATATCAAGTAATAACGGGCTTAACTGGACTCAAAAAAATAATGGGTTATTATGCCCGGGTATTTGGTCATTGTATGTGAAAGATGGATATTTATATGCAGGGACAATGGGTATGGGGCTTTGGAGAAGACTTATTTCAGATATAATTGGTATTCAAAATATTTGTAACGAAATTCCGGATAAATTTATTTTATTTCAGAATTATCCCAATCCGTTTAACCCGGCAACAAATATAAGGTACTCAATAAAGGAAAATGGTATTGTGACAATAAAAATTTACGACATACTAGGAAAAGAAATTGCAACTTTGGTTAACGAAAAACAGTCGCCTGGTATGTATGAGGTGACGTGGGATGCATCGCAATATTCTTCGGGAATTTATTTTTACAAATTAACCGCAGGGGAATTTTCGGAAGTAAAAAAAATGATTTTAATTAAGTAACTGATAATTCAACTAAAAAATTTTTATATTAAAACATAACTCATTCAAAAATGAAATCTCTTTACAAATTTACATTACCACTTCTTCTGGTTTTAATGTTATATTCGAATTCTTATTCGCAAAAGATAAGCCCGAATTTCCAGGTTATCAGAAAAGATACTCTGATTGCGATGACAGACGGAATTAAGTTAGACGTGTCTATATTTTATCCCGACACCGTAAAACCGGCAGCGGGCTGGCCTGCTGTGATATTCTGCCACGGATACGGCGGCTCAAAATACGATTATTTTTACGATGCGCTGGAGCAGACAAATGACGGATATTACAGTCTTTGCTACACCATGCGCGGACAAAAAGGCTCGGAGGGATTTTCAAATCTCATTAGCACAACGGAGATGAATGATTTTATACAGGTGATAAATTTTGTAAAAAGCAGACCTCTGGTAAATCCAAACATGGTCGGAGTAATGGGTGCTTCGCAGGGCGGAATTATTCCGCTCATGGCTTCCTGTTATAACCCGACTTCCAATTTATTAAAAAGTATTTGCTCCGATGTTTCCTCGCCAGAATTTGCTTCAAGCTGGATTGAAAATAAATGTGTAAAAATGTCTTTACTCTGGTCTTTAAGCTATCCCGACTCAATTGCACGGTATACCCAGCAGGTAAAAGCTTACCGCAACTGGATTCTCGCCGATACTCCCGATAAATGGGACAGCCTTGCATATTACCTGCCAATCAACAGGGATTTTTCAAATAAGCTTCATGATAATATTGTTCCGATTTGTTTCGGTCTGGTATGGCAGGATAAATTTTTTAATGTTGACGGATATTTGAAAAATCTTGGAAATATTTCGAGCGCTTACAGAATGTATATTGGTACATTCGACGGACACGGAGCAGACCCCGAACAAAACGAAACACATTTTTATGACTGGATAACAGGTGAGTGGACAGATTACTGGCTTAAGGGAATTGCCAATCATTCGATGGATTCAAGCAAGTTCATGTATGCTGCCAGCATATATCCCGTAACAAACTACTGCTGGACATGGCAGAGATTTTATTCCGATATCTGGCCTCCGCTTGGAACACAAAATATAAAATTTTACCTTCAACCGAACGGGAGATTGTACAACGAAGAATTATGGAATGTTTCTTATGATACCGTGGGTTTCGTAAACGATATAAAAGATACAACAATGACTATGACTGAAGCCGTGAACAGGGAATTCACGGGAGCTGTTTTCAATACCAAATTCGGAAAAACACAATACACATTCGATACAAAGCCGCTGCTTTCCGATACACGCATGGTCGGAACTCCTTTTGTTAATATTCATTATAAACCTTCTACCACCGTTGCACAGTTTAATCTGCAAATCTGGGAAATACTTCCTGACGGCTCGGGCGATCTCATAACACGCGCAAATTATACCGAAAGAAATATTACTCCGAATATAATACGCCAGCTTTATTTTTACGGAACAGCTTCAGCGCATACTTTTAAAACCGGAAACAGAATAAGAGTTATAATCACGAATCTGGATAACTTGACTTATGATTCATTTTTAAGAACAAACCCGTATGTACTGCCATCTCTTAAAAAAGCGAAGAATGTTATTTATATGAATCCTTATAATCCTACATATGTTCAGTTACCATTGATTGGATTTGTTCCTATTGGCATTCAGCCGATTTCAAGCAATGTGCCGTCTGAATTTTCGTTACAGCAGAACTACCCGAACCCGTTTAATCCGACAACAAATATTAAATTCAATATTCCGAAAAGGGATAATGTTACTTTAAAAGTATTTAACATTTTAGGAAAAGAAGTTGCAACGCTGGTAAAGGAAAATTTGAAGGCAGGAACTTATGAAGTGAAATTCGATGGTGGAAATCTTTCGTCCGGAATTTATTTTTATAAACTTGAAACACAAAGTTACAAAGAAACAAAGAAAATGGTTTTAATAAAATAATAATTTCCTATATTTAAGTAATAATATTCGTTCCTGTCGAAAACTGTTATAGTAAGTCTTTGCAATATTTTTAAAAAATAAAGTTTTAAAAATATGAAATTAAGTAAGTACTACATCATTTTTTTTGCTTTTATATTTTCTTTTACAGTAAGAATTATAGATTGTTATGGACAATGGACTCAATGTAATGGAATATATGGAGAAACAGTTTACTCATTAGCTGTTTCCGGGAATAATATTTTCGCTGGTACTACATGGGGAATATATTCAACTTCAAATTTAGGAGTAAACTGGGTACAAAATACTTCAATTATTTACAGTGTAAATGCGATTACCGTAAATGGAAATAATATCTTCGCAGGAACGACATACCACGGGGTATATCGCTCAACCAATAACGGGTTAGATTGGTCACAAACTTCATTAAATGATGCAACTATTAGCTCCCTTCCCAGAAGTGGAAATAATATTATTGCAGGTTCAGATGGTACGTACCTTTCCACAAATAATGGATTGAATTGGATTCAAACCGATATGAACGGTGGCGGCGTTAGATCGCTAGCCGTAAGCGGTAATAATGTATTTGCTGGTACACCAGGGAATGGTATTTATATTTCAACAAATAATGGTTTTAACTGGACTCAAACTTCAATGAATAATGGATGGGTTAATTCCATTGCAATAAATGGAAATAATATTTTCGCGGGAACATGGGAACGAGTATTCCTTTCAACAAATAATGGAATTAATTGGACACAGACCCCGTTAAATAAAACAATACTTTCTTTGGCAATCAATGGAAATATCGTTTTCGCGGGAACGTTTCAAGATGGCGTTTATATCTCAACAAACAATGGGAATAACTGGGTGCAAACCTCTCTAACAAATAGAGATGTTAATACTTTATTTACCTTCGATAATAATATTCTAGCCGGAACAGATAATTATGGAGTATATTTAACAACAAATAATGGAATAAACTGGACACAAACAGCTTTTAATAATACAACAATTTTATCGTTTTCAGCTAAACAAAATTATTTATTTGCCGGAACACAAAACGGTATTTTCCTCTCAATAAATTCAGGACTAAATTGGTTAAGAACAAATTTTGATAACGTACCCAACTTACCTCAAGATGTTAATTGTCTTGTAATGTCAGGAAATAACTTGTTAGCGGGAACAAATAACAGCTTAAATTTATCTTCAAATTATGGAAATAATTGGACAATAGTTTCTTCCATAAGTTTTTATTCCCTTTTGACAGTAGGGAATAATATCTTTGCAGGTACAGCGGGATCAAGTCCTCCTTATAATAATGGAGGTATATTTATTTCAACAAACGGAGGATATAATTGGACACAAACTTCATTAAGCCAAACAATGACGGTTTTTTCTCTTGCCGCTACCGGAAACATTATTTTTGCGGGAACACAATATACAGCGTTAGGGAGTGGTGGTGGAGTTTATATTTCTACAAATACTGGAAGTAATTGGACACCAACTTCCTTAAACAATAAATCAGTATATTCTCTTGCTGTGATGGCTGACAAAATTTTTGCAGGCACTTATGATTACGGTGTTTATTATTCCACAAATAATGGAACAAACTGGCTTCAAACTTCTTTCAATAGTCACAGAGTCTTTTCTATTGCCATAAATGATAATAATATATTTTTAGGTACAGATATGGGTGTCTTTTTATCTTCAAATAATGGTATAAGCTGGATAGATAAAAATCAAGGTTTCACAAATATTCCACAGGTAAATGCACTTTTGATAGATAATAATTATATATTCGCCGGTACAACAAGAAATTCTGTTTGGAGAAGACCACTTTCTGATATTCTAAATATAAAAAGAGTAAATATTGAAAATCCTTCGTCTTTTTTGTTGTATCAAAACTACCCTAACCCTTTTAATCCGACAACAAATATTAAATTCAATATTCCGAAAAGGGATAATGTTACTTTAAAAGTATATGACCTACTCGGCAAAGAAGTCGCGACGTTAGTTAATGAAAAATTGCAAGCGGGGACTTATGAAGTAAAATTCGATGGCTCTAATCTACCAAGTGGGATTTATTTTTACAAACTGGAAAGTGAGAGTTTCAGAGAAACAAAAAGGATGATTTTGATAAAATAAAAATAACAAGATATGAAAAGACTATTTTTATTATTTGTTTTTTATTATTTCCCGATTCGCAAGCTCATCGGGATTTCAATTCTTTCAACATTATTCATTACTAATTATTCATCGGGTCAGTGGTTGTGGCAGAATCCCCTTCCGCAGGGAAATGTTTTATACTCTGTGCACTTTGTTAATTCCCAAACAGGATGGGCTGTCGGACTCGCAGGAACAATTATTAAAACAACAAACGGGGGTGCGAACTGGAGTTTATTGTCCTATCCGACATCTTATTATCTTTATTCCGTTCGCTTTACAGATTCCCAGACAGGATGGGCTGTCGGTTCATCGGGAACAATACTGAAAACACTAAACGGAGGGACAAACTGGTTTTCACAGGCAAGTCCGACAACACGTACTCTGCACTCTGTTTACTTTTCCGATAACCAGACCGGCTGGGCTGTTGGTGACAGTGCCAAAATTTTGAAAACAACGAACGGCGGTTCGAACTGGGTTTTGCAGACAAGCCCCACGGCAAATAATCTTTATTCTGTTCGCTTTACCGATTCTCAAAACGGCTGGGCGGCGGGCTGGACAGGAACAATCCTGAAG
>Ga0224522_1000453_pt1 | contig 13626 bp, 12 predicted proteins | sample CFST25metaG_FD_182733 | JGI IMG/M metagenome (GOLD analysis project Ga0224522, IMG submission 182733) | Peat soil microbial communities from Stordalen Mire, Sweden - C.F.S.T25 | ecosystem: Environmental > Terrestrial > Soil > Wetlands > Peat | place: Sweden: Norrbotten County, Stordalen Mire...
TTATCATTTTCTCAGGAAAATATTTGTTTAAAAAAAATAAGGCCTTTTGAGAAACTAACTCTTCGTTATTATAAGAAAGATTAGATAAATTAGTTAGCAACTTTTTTAAATTATCGCGCTCAACCTTAGCAGAATTATAAAGGCTATAAACAAAAGGTTCGGGATCATTGCCGATTGAAACATAATCATCGCCAGCAAAAAATAATTCTGAATCAAGGCAGGCTAAAGCTGTAGTAGATTTACCAGAACCAGATTTGCCTACCAATAAAACTCCGCCTTTGCTCGTGCCGATAGCCGCACCGTGTGCAAATTGCCGTCCACGACCAAGTAACCACCAATGAAAGATAGGTATTAACGGACAACCGAGTTCATACCAAGGAATTGCGTTATAATCTTTAGTCCAATAAATAGCAATATTTAATTTTGTGTTTAATAAGCTTAAAATACCACGGCCAATATTATAACTAGCTTTTACGGAATTATCTTCTTTGTCCCCTTCTAATGAATTATCGTTAATTTTCCAAGGGAATAACGGCATTTTAGCGGAAGTTGAAAGACTATCAAACAAACAAATTGTTAATGACGGGGAAGAAACCGCTGGCGTAGCCAAATGTTCTAAGGCTGGAGTTATGAGCGATAATAAGGCTTGGCCAGCAAACTGTAAACAGATTGTAAATCCAGCAAGGTCGTAAAAACGTTCTAATGGCTGTCCGACAGTTTCTTCTGTTTTTTTAAAGACCGTATAAACGTCATTAAAAAAAGAAGTTGGAGAAAAATTTTCAATTTCTTTTTGCGTTAACCCTTTCATATTTACCAAAAATTATTAAACGCCTGGTTTTTTATTTGGCCAACCTCTTTCATCAACATCGTCAATTGGATCTAATAGAAGTAGTTCCTGCATATCGTTATATTTTGATATACTCGGAATTTCAAATTTAATTTTTTCCGATAAGATTGGCAATTCAAATTTAAGATCTGCGGATTCTTCCTCTTCCATTGGCAAAAGTAAACTTTCATTTTTTAATTCAGAGATAAAATTATTCACGGCCGTTTCAATCTCATTATCATTGGCAGTATATTTTTGCTGTAAAATTTCAATAATTTTTTCAACAGAGAAACCTTTGCTTAATAAATCCCAAATAGACACACCAACTTTATCAAAACTATAATAAATTCCACTATCAAAATTTATTATTACTGTCTCGCCATCAATGGTATCATGAGCAATTTTTGAAGTATTAATTTTGAAATGCATAAAGTAAAATTAAATTAAATTTTTTTGCTCGGGGACAGGGATTTGAACCCCGATAAACAGGACCAGAACCTGTTGTCCTACCGTTAGACGATCCCCGACTGTGCCCCTCGAAGCTCCTGACAAGGAGCGAAGTGGGGTTATTTTCACATTTTAACCGATAATTTTTCCTCCAAACGCTTTTAACATTCCTCCCATCAAATCATCACTTGGCACTTCTTTTTTTTCTTCAACTGGAGAATTATTATTAGCATTTTCTTCTATTTCTAAATTTTCGTCAACTGTCGCTTCAATGAAAAGTGGGGTACCATAAACCTCACGAAAAACGGTCTGTACTATTTCCCTCATCTTAGCTTCATCAATTCGATCTTTATGAAATTTATATTTAAAAACTAAACAAACTTTATTACCAATAACATCACGAGGCTGGCAAACTCTTAAAACAAAGGATAAGGAATGATTACGCGTTTTAACTTTCGCCAAAACTTCACTCCATTTCGCCAAGATATTAGGAATGTCGAGTGTGCCATTAGCTGACTCGGAAAAAATTGCTGGTTCAGATGGTTTATTGTAAGTTTTATTAAAACTAGCGCCGGCGCTACTTATCGATCGAGAAGACGGAAAAGAGGCTGGTGCAATTTTATTTACAGAACTATTAATTTCTAAACAAATTTCTGCAATTGCCATCTCCATTGGCAATTGGATGATAAAACTTGATTTCATTTTACTCCGGGCTTCAATAAATTTTTCTAAAAAATTAATCAATTGCTCAGGAGTTAAAATAGCTTTTAATTCATTTATTTTTAGCTCAAAACTTTCACCGATATCTAAGCCTAGTCGTTCGCCTAGGGCGGGATTAATTTTCCCTAATAAAACTTTTCTTAAAATCTCAATAAAATCATCCATGAATTTTTCTAAATCAACCCCATCATCTAAAAGTTTATTCACCAAAGCAATGGCTGACGAAGCGTCTTTCTTTATTAGTTGCTCTAAAAGATTCACTATCTCAGAAAGATCACTGCGTGGAATAACTAAATCGGCTTCTTCTGAAGTAATTTCGTTGCCAGCAATGGAAACAAGCTGTCCTAATAAGCTTTCTGCATCGCGCATATGTCCTTCAGATTGTCGAGCAATCTCTTCTAAAATACTCTTCTCAACTTTAATTTTTTCTTCTCGTACAATAAAAGATAATTTTTTTACAATATCATCCAGACTAATTCTTTTAAAATCAAAACGTTCACAGCGAGAAATAATTGTGGCCGGAACTTTATGAGTTTCAGTTGTGCAGAGAATAAAAATTACGTGATTTGGCGGTTCTTCAATCGTCTTTAATAAAGCTTGAAAAGAGGCTGCTGAAAGTCCATGCACCTCATCGATAATATAAACCTTATATTTAGAATGGGAAGGCGCCACTCGAGCGGAGGAAATAATATTTTCACGGACATTATCAATGCCAGTATTACTAGCCGCGTCCATTTCGACAATGTCTAAGGCTCGGCCAGCGGTAATTTCCTGGCAAGAAGCACATTTATTGCAAGGCTCAAACTCCCCTTCTTTTCGATTTTGACAATTAACCGCTTTAGCTACTAAACGAGCAAAAGTTGTTTTACCGACCGCACGTGGACCACAAAAAAGATAGGCGTGGGCAATTTTTCCCGCGCTTATCTCATGCTCTAAAGTTATTTTAATATGGTTTTGACCAACCGCCTCGGCAAAAGCCTGCGGACGATACTTATTATACAAAGTCGCCATTTTAATTTTTTAATGAATAAACTACTTTATTTTAATAATATTTTCAACCGCTCCCCAGCGACCACCAGATTTCGGAACCAGCAAGACAACCTTATCTCCAAGCAAACCTTTAAAATAAGAAATGCTAGCTGGCAAAACTTGCCATTTTTTTCGATCAATTATAACAATATAATTTCCTTCATCATCTTTTTCTAAAATTCCAATTAAACGATTTCTGTCAGCTGGTTTAGTTTGTTTATAAACAAAAGTTCCGCGATCAGTGATATTTAATTTTAGCATATCACCTTCTACTAATTTAGATTTTGAAGCATAATTAGGTGGAACTGCATATTCCTTGCCATCTGGTCCAATCATATTTTGACCATCAAAAACACCTTCAATTACTTGTTTGGTTTCCTCTTCTAAGGTTTCTTTTTCTAATCTTCCAATACCAACCAATTCTTCCTCTTCAGGAGTTAGAATTCCCTTAAACAAATTAATTAATTGCTCGTTATTTTCTTGAATATTTCGCAACAACCTTTCGGCTAAGGCAATTTTTGTTTTGCTAATAATAACACCATCTTCATCAGTAACTTCGTCTTTATTTCTTTCGCCTTCATCAACAGTTATTTTTACTTCGCCGCCAACCGCCACTTCGTCATCTTTAAAAACAACATTTTCATCATCCTCTGGCGCAATAATCTCTTCTTCATTATCTTCATGATAGCCAAAAGATGATAGACTCTCTCCATTTTCTTCTAATTCAACGCCATCGTTAAAATCACTATTTGACATATGTTTTTTTGTTTTTATTTTATATCCTTATATTATATCAAAAACACCTCTTTTTCAAGAGGTGTTTTAAAGGCTTAAAATAGAGTTAAACGCTTGTTAATCTCCGCTTCTATTAAGGCTCGATCTTGCCCATATTTTAATCGGCTTAAAGTTTTTATTTTTTCAACTATTTCTGGTCTCAGAGTTGCCTGGGTTGGTGGCCAAATACAGCGCATTGAAAATGGCCGGGTGGCGGTATTGTCCACTAAAAGCTTCACATAAGCCGTATAAGCTTCAATATTTATTAAATCATATTGATTGAACACTGGCGAGTATTCTTTTTCCAAAACTTCAGCATCTTCGGAACCAATTTTAAAAGTTATCCAAGAGCCAACGTTGCCAAATACCGCTGATTTTATCGTGTCCCCATCTTTGCCTAGTTGTCCTAAATATTGATGAGCGATAATTAAATTTAAACCATATTTTCTCGCTTCCGAAAGAATTGTGCTAATCGAATCAGTAGTGAAATTTTGAAATTCATCAATATAAAGATAAAAATCTTTTCTTTTATCATCAGGCATATCAGCCCGCGATAAGGCAGAGATTAAAATTTTACCGACTAAAATTAAACCCAAAAGATAAGCATTCATGTCGCCAATTTTTCCTTTAGATAGGTCAACTAAAAGAATTTTTTGGCTGTCCATAACATCGCGCAGATTAAAAGAACTTTTTTGCTGGCCTATAATCGGCCTCATGATATCATTAGAGATAAACTGGGTCAATTTAGAGGTAATATAAGGCACTACATTGGCTAGAGCTGCTTCACCGCCAGCCTTTTCAGCCTGTTTACGCCAAAAATCGACGACTGTAATATCAGAACAATGGTCTAACTTCATTTTACGAAATTCAGGATCTGACAAAACTCTTGGCACTTCCATTAAAGTTGCACCCGATTCCGGATGAGCCATGATTAAAAGCAAAGCATTGCGCATGTATTGCTCAAACATTGGTCCGCCAGTTGATTTTAAATCGTACAACTTATCAAAGATATTAATTAATTCATTAATAACAAAAGTTTTTTGTTCTGGATAGCGGTCATCAAATTCAATCAAATTCAAACCCATCGGCCGGCCGATATCGGCTGGGGAAAACAAAATAACATCTTCTGCTCGCTCGGGCGGAACACGGCTAAGAATATCTTCGATCAAATCGCCATGCGGATCAATTACGCAAACACCCTCGCCGTTAGCAACATCTTGAATGGCCATGCTAGCAATTAATTTTGATTTACCAACACCAGATTTACCAATCACATAAAAATGCCGACGGCGATCAGCTCTTTTAATATGAATATCTTTTTCTTGTCCACGATAAAAATTTTTACCCAAAAATATTCCTTCATTAGGAAGATTAATTGGTGCTGGCGCTTGGCGAGCAGTTAGCCAAAGAATATTTGGCGTTTCAGTTTGTCTTAAAGGAAAATGAAAAATTCCAGCTAATTCTTCGGTATTTAAAATAGACTTTATTCTTTCATCAAAACGTCGAAAAATAAAATCACTAATTAATTGACCACTATTTTTTACAATTCTTGCCTTAAAGAAATTCCCATATTCATAATAATTATATTCAGCAAAAGCATTAGTCATATTGGTTAAATAAGCATGACCATTGCCGTTATTTTCAGTGCTAACTATAATTCGCAAATTAACATCTAATCCAGCTTTAGAATTTTTCTCTTCCATGCCTTTAATCATTTCTTCTTCCATGGCTGATAATTTTTTTGGCTCATTATGACGAGAATTTTTTTCTTTATCTGTTTTAGCTTTAGAGGCATTCATCAGGTCAGATAAAAAATAAAAAATCCTATTCATCAGACCGCCAGTTTTAGAAGAGATTGCCTTGCTAGCGCTCTTGCCAGAGTTGACTTCTTTAACGACTTTAGAAATAGTGCGATGCCAATTTTTTCTAGAGCTTCGAACAACAACCTGCAAGGCCATAGACTCTTCATCTTCTAATTTGCTCATAACATTTACGATTGAACTCATCGGATCAATATCCATCTTGTTATAAGTTTTTAAAGGAAAAATAAAACTTCGACCCGTTTTTAAAAAGGCCGTAAAAACCCTGGCTTTAGGCTTAAAAATATTATAATCTTCAACTTCTTCTACTAAAGCATCTGGATAACGGGCATGAATTTGCTGTTCAATATAACGAGCTGAATAGTTAGGCGCAACCACATAAAAATAAATTTTTTTGTTACTGGCTACAATCTCAAAAGAAAAATTATCATCGCGCCCAAAAAACCAAGCTTTTAATCCCCGTTGAGCGCGCGAACCACCAATCGAATCAAAGATTGCTTCGCCCACTGCAATTTCTTCTCTTAACTCTTGAACAGTTTTTTCCTTATTTTCTTCGCCCGGTCTTTCCTTTGGTAAACGAACTAAAAATATCGTCTGTGAAAAATAACGATTTCTAGCTAAAAAGTTTCTAACTATTTTTACGGCGATAAAAGAAACCAGAGTAATAACTAAAATAGCCACAACAAAAAACGAAGCTAAACCAGAGCTTGAAAGATATGAAAAAAAAGCGCCTCCTTGGTCAACGTCTAATCCCATTTTTTTAATTTCATTATTTGATCTGTTTTAATTTTTGTTTCCTGTTCTAAGAAAAAACGATTTATGCCCGGAATAATTAACAGCCATTTTTTAATCAGGTCAACAATTTTATTCATTTTTATTTTCGTCTTCTCCATAAGCTTATTTATCTTAGTGGCCGTTTCTTCGCCGGCTTTTCTAAATTCAACCTGTTTTTCTAGAGGCATGGCCAAATAAATATCTTCTAAATCACGAGCTAAAAAATTTTCAATCTGTTTACCTCTTTCTTCGAAAGATAAGACAACCGAAGGACTAGCAATGGCTTGAGGAGCAATAACAGTCTTAGGAGTCTCGGAAATTTTTTCCACTTTTTTTTCATCAGTAATTTCTTTTTTTTCCAAATTTAAATCAGGCCGTTCAGAGGTGGACGACGGAATATTTTCAATTTTTCCAATAGATTCAAAATTAGAAATTTCTGGCATTTTTTTAGCATTGATAATTATAGGATAATTATAACACAGATATTTTTTGATTTCCAATTTTTATGTTATAATTAAAAACATAAAATAAACAAGGACTTATGCCTCTATACAAAAAAATTTCTAAGAATATTCAAGAGATTACTATTGACGGGCAAAACGATAAAAAAATTCGTTGGATAAATATTACTAACCCAGGCAAAGAAGAGTTGGAATATTTAATGCGTTTCAAGGAATATAAATTTGATTTTAAACAATTACGTGCGTCGTCGGCAAAAATAATGTCCGAACGGCCAATTATTGAGCAAAAGGACGGCTATTGTTTTATTATTCTTCAATTTCCTATTTTTAATGGCAATGAAATAGTTGCGTCAGAAATTGATTTTTTTATCGGTCATGGTCTTTTAATAACTCTTCATAACGGTAATATTAAAGTTTTAGAAGAATTTTTTAATACCTGTCGCAAGGGAGATAATTCAACGTTAACTAAAGACTTCCCGTCTTCAGCGATTCTTTTATACGAAATAATAAATAAGCTTATTTATTATTGCTATGAAATAATGGACCAAAATAATTCTAAGATCAGCAATGTGGAAAAATTTATTTTTTCTTCTGAACAAAAAAAAGCCGTTTCCAAAATTTTAGAATTACGGCAGAACATTATAAATATTCGCCGTATTCTTGTTAATCATAAAAATATTCTTAAAAAAATGATGGAAATGAAAAGCAGTCTTATTCCGACTTCAAAAATAAAAGATTGTTATTATGAGTTAATTGAGCATACTAAAAGAATTTGGGAGTTTTCCGAAAGCCAACGCGAGGCCATTGAAGCTTTAAATAGCACTAACGAATCACTCATGAACGATCAGACGAATAATATCATGAGAACTCTGACCATTTTTTCAGTTATTGTCCTGCCTTTAAATTTAATTGCTGGAATCTTTGGCATGAACACAGTTGATGGCATGCCATTTATAAATAATCCATATGGATTCAGTGTTGTAATTAGTATCATGACTATCGGCTGTCTAAGTATGATAATCTTTTTTATCAAGAAAAAGTGGCTCTAGAAAAATAGTAAATTTTCTTCAATTTAAAAGCAGGGTGTTAATTGATAACATCTTAATACTAAGGAAATTTGATAAAAGACTAATAGAAATTGTCTTTTTCATCTTTTACAACTTTCCTATACCTATTTATGGCTTCGAGTTCTTTTTTCTTTGCAAAAAACTCTTTTATAAAGTTTTCTCTACCCCACTGACCTTTTGCTCCTTCGGAAAATTTAAAAACTTGTTTAGCTGGAATTCTGTCAGCAATTCTTAACAAAATAAGTTTAGCAGTTTCTGCCTCATTAAATACGCGAACGGAATCTACAGCGGAATATGAAAATATTTTGTTTAGCAACTCTTCTGGATCTAACTGATTCAAAAGTGCGTCAGGAACTTCGTCTCTGACAATTTGTTCTCTTTTATCAGCCATCCTAGTACTATTTTCCGCCACGAGACAATCGGAAAAAAGTAAGGTAACCAATTCAGAAAACTAAACTATTTGGTCAAGTTTTCTAAAGGGCATAATTTTCTCCTTTGCAATTTATTCTTTTTTTAATTCAGGATATTTGGCGAAAAAGTCATTCTTCGCCAACATCGCGTTTTTGTCTTTTCTCAAGGTATCAATTAGAGCATCAGAACAGGGAAAATGATCAACATTTTTGCTAAAAGGCAGTTCATATTTATCCAAAAGCTCATCTTCGATCACAGAAGCAATCTTAAAAAGAATTGTTTCTGCTAGAATAGCCGGGAAATAAATTTTGCGGTAAGCTTCCTTGAACTCATTGTTGTTTGCGTCAACCTTTTCATCAGCAATTTCAGGCGCTTTGTAGTCAATCCTTCTCAAAATAATTTGAAAAAGATCTTCTCTGTCCAATGACAGAAGAACATTGTCCTTAACATCCATTAAGATGCCGAAGGACGAAACAAGACCTACCCTCATTAAAGAAATCAGATCAGGGTACCAAGTCATTCTCTCAAGCTTATTCATAACGACTCCTCCTTGTAAATTGTAAAGAAATTATTTAACCAACTTTTTTATATCTAATAATTTTTCAACTTGAACAAATTTTTGCCTTAATTCTGAGGCGCCAGACAAGCTTTTAACGTACCAACAAAGATGCTTACGCATTTCTCTAATGCCTGCATCGCCTTTTAACTTTTGCATCAACTTAGCATGTTTAAAAGCCATAGTCAATGCTTCTTTTTTACTAATTTTTATTTCTTTATTCTTTTTTAATTCTATAAAAATCCAAGGTCGTCCACAAGCACCTTGTCCAATGCCAACTCCATCAGCGCCAGTTCTTTCAATCGCCTCTTGCGCCTCTAGATAATTTTTTATTCCGCCGTTAGCAATAACAATGCCTTTAAATATTTCTTTAACTTTTTTAATTACCTCAAAATCTATTTCACCATTAAAGCCTTGGGCTAAAGTTCGGCCATGAACCATGATCGCTTTGATATCTAAATCTTTCATTCTTTCTAAAAATTGAAAAATATCAACAGTTAAATTCCCCTCCTCAGTAGGGGTGCTCCCGCTCAAGCGGGAGCGGGGTGGGTTTATTCCCGACTTATTTACTGAAATCCTAGTTTTTATAGAGATCGGTAAACTTGTATTATTAATACAAGCTTTTATAACTTCATGCGCTAAATCTAAATCTTGAAATAAAGCCGAGCCAGCGCCACTTTTTACTATTTTAGCGACTGGACAACCAAAATTAATATCAATGCCATCTGGTTTAATTTTCTTTTCAATTAGTTTAACCGCTTGCGCGAAATGCTCTGGCTTATTGCCAAATAATTGAACGACAAATTTTGCTCCGCCATTATTTTTATAGCTCTTCATTAATTCTAAAGTTTTCTCACTATCATAAACTAAGGCGGTCGCCGAAACCATCTCACTATAAACAACGTCCGCGCCCGATTTTCCGCATAAATATCTAAAAGACGTGTCAGTAATTCCGGCCATTGGCGCTAAAGCGATTATAGGCTTATTAAATTTTTTCCAAAAGTTTTTTGTCATGTCTTTTTCCCTGTCATCCCGAACGATTAGAGAGGGATCTAAAAAGCAGGGGGTATTTTAGAATCTTTTAACGTTTAAAACGAGAGTAGATTTTATAAACTTTCTATCGTCTTAGATCTCTCGCCTCCCGCTTAAGCGGGATTCTCGAGATGACAGAGATGTTGACTTTATCATATAAGAATGCTTTAATTTTGTAAAATGGGGGCAACCATTTAATAAACGAACATTTTAAAATTTAACAAAATGCCGGCAGTGCGCCGGAATTCTTCAAGTACGAAGGAGTAAAAAAAATGGATAATATTAGCAGAAGCTTTCTAACCAGAGCCGTTAGGTCTTGGACTCTGCAAAGATTAGATTCTATAAAAAAAGTCGAACCAATTCTCAGGTTGCCAAATATAAAATTCAACGAAGCTGATTTTAAAATCAGATTCGATATGAATCAATATTCTATTTCTCCTGGCGTAAATTTATGTATAGGGGATGTTTGTAATCTGGAACCAAAATTTCATTTATTTTTCAATCAACATGTTAGACCGGACGGCAGAAAATATTCTCTCTATTCATTACCTTCTGAGGGAATGGCCCCTCAACTTCAGTCAGGAATACAAGGCGCTTATATTCTTCTTTCTTTTGTAGAGTTAGAATGCCGTCATTATAAAGAAACTTTTTGCATGTTGGGGAGTGCAGATGGACATGGAGAACATCCAATAGATGTCTTTAAAAAAATACTCTCCGACCCTGAACCTGAAAGTGAATATACCGAGTATTACCGCGTGGAAGAAATAGTAAAACACTTAGAGAAGTGTTTAAAAATTGAAACAAACAGGGAAAAATCGGTTTTACTTTTTTATCCAGAAGGGTTAACAGTTCTTGATTACACAGAATAATTAACAAAAACAAAAAAGATGGTTGCCCCCATCTTTTTTTATTTTAACAATTTTTACATTATAAAAAGAAAGGCCGACGATAACAAATGTTATGTCGGCCCAATAATGTGTTCAATTTCTCGTTTACCGATAATCAAGGGCAACGAGTTGCAAGGTTGTTTGCCCGCCTGTGCCCTTATACAGTTGGCACAGATGACTTTCTGAAGGAGGAGTATTTGGAGTTAATGGATTATACCCCAAAATTGTTCCTGCATCCGGCATTTGTAATACATGCCCAGAAACTCCTACTTGATTTGACACTGAAACTTTTTCCCTTGTCCAATAACCAGGCGCCCCTTCTGTTAAGATAACAGCGGAATCGCTAGTTACAGCAACGATATAGTTTTCAAAGGCGGGTTGTAATACCGCCGCATACAAACCGTTAAACGGATGGTTTGTGTCAGGTGCTCCATACTCTTCGGGGGTAATAGGAATACGAGTTCCGGTCAAGTAGAAATCACTTGAACCGTTATCAAGAACAACCTCAAGGGTGTTGCCATCAACGACCTTAAAGCTTTTTACTACGCCGACCGCTTGATTCCCTGACCAAACATTTTGGCCGTCTGAAATCAATACCTGCGGAACTTGAAGCGATACTGTCGCAGGAATGTAATACACTCCGGCTGTCGGCACCACGTCAGAAGACGGTCCATTCACTGTTTTACTACAACCAACGAAAGCCATTACAAGAATAATGACCGTGATAAGACTTTTCATCTTTTTCATGACAAGCCCTTTCTTTGAAAAAATGATTTTAAAAAACAACTTATTAGCAATAATTGAACTTAACAAAATAATATCATATTTCTATCATTTTGTCAAAGAGATAACAAAAAATAGCCAATTTTGGCTATTTTTATGAAAAAGATATTGAATAATTACTTATTTGCTCAAATTCCGATCAAAACAGATATTATCAAGCCCGCACCCACAATCTTTCGCTTCATAAGCGGCTGAAGTATCAAACATCATCGTGCAGACTTCTGGTTTAACAAAATCTTTTATAAACGATTTATTTATACAGGCATGAGGATGACATTCTGATGGCAATGGCACACAGTCAGAACTTTTATTACAAGCTGTTAAATCATACTTCTGGCCATTCTTATTTTTAACTAAAAATTTATCAACTTTTACAATTCCATCGTCGCCAATAGAATATGAGATTTCGGCATTATAAGAAATATGTCCGTCCTCATAACCGATGAAGGCCGAGGTAGCTGACAAAGAATTAACTTCAGTAATATAAAATTTTCCGCCCACAACTTCTTTAACCGGAGAAAGATTAGAAATATTTTCTTCTAAATATTTTTTTAGAACAGAAATTTTTTCAGCGTCAGTCGAGGCGACGCATGGTTCTTCCCAAACACGCAAACATTTCTGCTTAGCTTCGCACCAAGAATAGCCGGCGCCAACTAAACAACCGCCGGCATCCTTTTGCCCGCCAATTAAAGCCTCATTATGAATAACATTATCTTGATTATTTAAATAAATAGAATTAACATAATCCATGCCCAAAGAAAATGATTTGAGCATAAAAAATAAAGCTAGTAAAACCAAGATAAGCGTAAAAATAAATGACGAAAAAAGAATCTGATTATCTTTGAAAAATAATTTTTCTTTTTTTACGATTTTTATTTTTTTTGTTTTAGTGTTTTTTTTGTTTTTCATAATATTGAAGATAATTATATCTTATATTATAACACACTTATTAATTTATAGAGAGCAAATCCGCTTGATGATTTTTTTACTAATTCCAACTTAAAACCAAATGACAATAATTTCTTATTAATATATTCCAAATCTTTATTGTTAAAAGAAAAATTGTAATAATAAAGTGGCACTTCTTTTAATAATCGGGCGTAAAGATTGTTTAAAATCGGATCATCAAAAGCGCCAACAATAACTTTTCTTTCTGGAAAAATAAGTTTATCTTGATAGCGAGTAATAATAACAGAATTTTCAGGAGTTAAGTTTAAAATATCTTGATATTCGTTTAAAGAAGTTTGGCGATTAGAAAAAGAAGAGGCTAAACCGCCCTGAGCGCCAAAAATCAAAGTCGCTGAAAAATAAAAAATAAATATAATAAAAATCGCTCTAAAAATATTAAGAAGAAAATTCTTAGTTAAAAAATTAAATGAAAAAAATCTTTTCGGTTTATTTATTTTAATTAAAAAATCTTCTTTTTCCGAAATAAAGAGCGCGCCAGTAAAACGCAAAATGAAAAAAGAAATGATAGGCAAAGCGCCCAAATAAAGCGGTAACCAGTAGCGAGTATAAGAATCACCTAAGGTTGGTCCGGCGATACCGACAGAATCATGGAAATTCCAACTACCGTAATATAAAACAAGAATTATTCCTGAAATAACCCAAGCCAATAAAAATGCCCAATGTCCCCGCTTCCAATTTCTAATGTTCATTAAAAAAAGAATACTCCCTAAAAGCAATGGCCAAAAAAGCCAAGGAAACATATTCACGAAATATAATTTAAAATTATTCCAAGCACCTTTTGGATGAAAACCAAAATGAAAAATATTATCTTTTATTTGTTTAAAATATTCCGGAACTAAGGAAACTCTTCCCTGACTAATATTTTTAGCCAGTCCTGAGCTAGTAGAAGCGATAGAGTTAATAGACTGATTCATCTCTGCATAACCACCCTGAAAAAATCCGCCATATAAAACTTTATTCCAATAAAGCTGGGGGGAGAAAGCCAAAAAAACAAAAATTATAAAAATTAAAACTTTTAATAAACTAAACTTTTTAAAATTAAAAACCCAAACAATAAGTAAAGCTGGTAT
>Ga0224522_1000456_pt1 | contig 13533 bp, 14 predicted proteins | sample CFST25metaG_FD_182733 | JGI IMG/M metagenome (GOLD analysis project Ga0224522, IMG submission 182733) | Peat soil microbial communities from Stordalen Mire, Sweden - C.F.S.T25 | ecosystem: Environmental > Terrestrial > Soil > Wetlands > Peat | place: Sweden: Norrbotten County, Stordalen Mire...
ATAATAATAAACTTCTCGTGCATAGAACTTCTAATATGGATTTCTGGGCACTTCCAGGAGGACGAGTTGAAATGGGAGAAAAAACATCCGATACACTAGTAAGAGAGATGAAAGAGGAAACCGGTTGGCCAGTTAAAGTCGGTGAATTGGTCTATGTCGCAGAAAACTTCTTTATTCATGAAGGTAAAAATTATCATGAGATTGGGTTCTATTATAAGATGGAATTTGCTGAGCATTGTCCTTTGATTTCTACAAGGGAATTTGAAGGAATTGAGGAAAATATATATGCTGAAGGTGTAAAACTTATTTATCAGTGGGTTCCAATAGAGAGTTTAGACGAAGTTCAGCTTTATCCATCTTTTTTAAGAGATGGACTGAAAAATCCTAACTCTGGTGTAACCCATTTGGTGTATTATGGGGATTAGTTATATGCTTCAAGCTTAACAATATAGAATTTGTAAATCAAATGAGGGACAGTTATCAGTTTCAAGATCAATTATGAATTTATTAACTGCCACGTGTACTTTCTAGAAATATATCATCATTAATTCGGACGTGATGGAGATTTATAATAACTGTCCCACTTAAAATTTTCATAACTATTTGGTAACTATTTTTAACTTCTTCATAAAGTATATGTACTTCATTTCGGATATTATAGAAATAGACATAAGAAGTTTTCTTTCTGACGAGTAGGTATTTGTAAAAAGAATATTACTATAGGAGAAAGGTTATACTTTGTCATTAATAATTTTAATGGCATTTATGTTATTTGACCCGGTTTGCTAATAAAACAAATGAAACTAATAAATAATATTTACGTCTAATACTATATTAAAAATACAAGGAGCCGAGCACATGAAAAAAATACTTATACTTGCCATTGTTTTTATTAGTATTACTACATTATATGGTTTTAATGTTGGCGCAGCAAAAGCCACGCAAGTAAATAATTCTGACACAAATGTTGTTTCTAATCTTGTAAAAAGCTTTGGGAGCAAACTACAAAATTTTTCATTGCTTGCTCCAAAAGATATAGTAGAAAAAGAAATGCAGAAAAATTATGGAAACATGGTTACGCCACAACTTCTTTCGAAATGGTTAACATATCCTCTAAGCGCTCCAGGAAGAATGACTTCAAGTCCATGGCCCGATAGAATAGAAATAAAATCAGTAAATAAATTATCAAGTAGTGAATATGAAGTTAAAGGTGAAGTAATTGAAGTAACAAGTGTAGAGAAGGTTAATGGCGGGTCTGCTGCAAAAAGACCGATAACACTTAAAATTAAAAAGACTGAAGACCGTTGGTTAATTTCTGCTGTTTCTTTAGGGGAATACGAAAGGTCCAATCTGATTGACTATAAAAATACACAATACGGCTTTGATTTTTCTTTACCTGTAAGCTGGAATAATTATAAAATTATTGTTGATAAATGGAAAGGACTTCCTATTGGAGGTAGTTCACAAGAAGAAAAGGTTGTAACCGGTCCATTAATTTCAATAAGACATCCCCTATGGACAAAAGAAAAGCCACGACAGGATATTCCTATCATGGTCTTTACCATTTCGCAATGGAATAAGCTTATGAAAGAGGAATTTCATATAGGTGCTGCCCCAATTGGTCCAAATGAACTAGCGCGTAACAACAAATATGTTTTTGCTCTTCCTGCTCGATACAATTATGCCTTCCTAACTGGCTATGAGGAAGTGGAAAGTATACTGAAAAATAAACCGATTAAAGCAATTAATGATTATGTCAAAAATAATTGAAAGGTGGAGGTTTACATGATAAAATACTCAAGAATTGGAAAAATATTTTCTAGGCGGTGACTAAATGAAAAAGATTATTTATATAACTATTATTGGAATTCTGCTCTTCGGCATTGTTGGCAATGGAAACATAGCCTTTGCATATACTAGCGGCGAGATGCCCGATGAAACTGTAGCTATGGTCGGAGACTATCCAGTTACACTGGCTGATTTCTCTACAGAACTGGAGTTGCTTAAAGCGAGAACATCCCAATCTACGCCTATTGATCCTAAGTTATTAAGTGATTTGAAACAGCAGGCTTTGAAGAATGCAATTCATAATGTTGCTTTAAAGAACTGTGTGGAAAAGTATAATGCAGGGATGTCAGATGAGGATGCGACGTTACTGGAAAAGTCGGTTTACGCAGACCTTGCCAAAGGCTATGGAATTGAAGATGTAAATGATTATGACCTTATAAATCAGACCTTTAGTGAAGCAAATCCTAACTATAGTTTAGATAATTTAATCACCAGAAAAATAGATGAAACAAATGTGCAGAGGCTCAAAGCTTTGCAGTCTAAGAATATTAATGATGTATTTCAAAAGATTTATATGATTGCAGAAAAGACTTTTGAGACAGAAGCCGCTCCAAAAGATGAAAGTTTGATTGTATCTATTAAAAAAATGATGAAAGAACAAAAAAAATTGTCATCGGAGGTGTCCAGTGTCGATCCTAAGAAGCCAACATCTCAGATGAGCCTTTTTAATCTTAATAAAGCTCAGTTATTAAAATTAAGAATTAGTTATGTTCAGCAAAAATTAGATAAGGATCCGATTAATACAAACCCTTTTTATAAGAACTTTTCTGTTGCATTATTTACATATTTCTTTTCGCGAATAGAGGGATCCATGTCAGATCAAACTCGGTATTGGTATGATAGTATTGGGCTTGATATTACAGGACTGAACACTGAAGAGAAGGCGCAGCTGATGAGTATTGGAGCTCAAATGCTAGAATATTCTAAGAAGGGAATGAGCTTTGATAATATTAGGAATAATTACTTTACGCTTATAAACAATAAACAAAAAGCCGGGGGGATTATTTCAAAAGTGGACCAGGCTTTGATTATATCGTTACAAACGAAATGTGGTGCGAAGGTTTTAACAGAAAAGGAGAAAAACGCTCAATTAAAGGACAAGACTACTAGTTCACCCCATTTACTAAAGGATTTGGTTACTTATGATAATGTAATCTATCTGTTGAAATTCATGCAAACTATACCAATAGGAGCAGTTATTCCAGTAGATTGCGCAGTACGTCTTGATGCGTATTGCAATGCTTTTAAAGAAGAAATGTTCACAGAATTCACAGAAAATTTCATTACATCGTGGCTAGCCGATAAAGTAATTGTTCAAAATGATAAGTATTTTGCATAAAGAAATATTAATTTGTCAACTTTGAATACAGCCGCTCAAATGAGCGGTTTTTTGTTGCCTGTTTACTCATTTACTGCCAATCCATGCATGCAGACTGGTTTCTTCATCCCTATTCCTGCTTGGACTAAAGTGACTTTTCAACATTTTATTTTAGTCTTGACATTTACGTTCTACAGTTGTAGAATGAAAATGTATTCTACAAATGTAGAAAGGATGATGATTATGAATGAATCTTCAAAAATAACAGAGGCCGAATGGAATGTGATGAGGGTATTATGGGATAAAGGCCCTGTAACTTCAAGTGAAATTGTTGAAATATTAAAGCCCACAACACAATGGAGTACAACTACAATTTATACATTGATTAACAGGCTTGTGAATAAGAAAGCAGTTGCAATAAAAGAAGGGTCATCACCTAATTTGTGTTATGCGCTCATTTCTAAGAACGAATTGAGAAAAAAGGAAAACGAATCTTTTCTTAAGAAGGTGTACGACGGTTCATTAAACCTAATGTTGGCAAATATTGTTGAAAGTGAACCATTTTCGGATAAAGAAATTGAAGAGCTGAAAAAAATTCTTGATGAAAGTAAAGATAGAAGGAAGTGATTTTATGCCGGTCCTTTTAGCAATCTTGCAATGGGTTTTATTATCCTCGGCAATGGCTTGCGTTTTGATAGCTGTCATTTTATTAGCCAAATTTATATTTAAAAATAAGATTGGTGCCAGTTGGCATTATTATATCTGGTTTTTACTGTTATTACGACTATTAGTACCGTTTACCCCGGGAAGTCAGACAAGTATTTTTAATTTGATTGTGCCCGTTTTCAATTCAACATCAACACAAATCGATAAGTTTACTGGGGTTGAAAGTAATCCAATCAACAAAATTAATAGTAGTATGAATCAAAAGGTAACTCAAGATAAGCCACAATCGTATCATGATAAATTGGGAAGTAAAAGCCCAACAAATAATGAACAAAGTTATGTTGAAAAATATAACTGGAATATTGATATGAAATTGCTTTTATTAGTGCTTTGGCTTGCAGGTGTTATCGTATTTTGTTTCTTAATATTTTTTAAGAATATAGAGTTCTATTTAAGAATTCGGGAACATTCAAATCAAAACAACCAAACTATTAATCAACTTCTGAATGAATGCATGACCACAATGAATATAAAACGAAAAGTTACCATAATATTTTCAAAGTCAGTAAATACTCCATGTATATACGGAGTTATAAAGCCTAAGTTGTTGATTTCGGACGATTTGCAGAAAAAAATAAGCAATGACGAATTAAAATACATATTTTATCATGAACTTGCACATCTAAAGAGGAATGATGTTTTTATCCTTTGGGTTACAGTAATATTGAAAATAATACACTGGTTTAATCCTATGATATGGTATGGATTCTATAAAATGCATCAGGATTGCGAGGTGGCCAGCGATTTTCTGGCTTTATCCTATATGAAACCTGAAGAGCGTAATAAGTACGGATATACAATAATAAACTTGCTGGGCATAATTTCAAGGTCAAAATGGATACCTGGAACTACAGGCATAATGGGAGGGAAATCTCAAATGAAAAGAAGGATAAAAATGATTTCGATATTTAAGAAGGTGTCAATACCATCGACTGTTGCAGCAATAGTGCTCATTATTGCAATAGGTGCCGTATGTCTGACCAATTCAATAAAAGTCAGTGATACACAACCTACAAAAATGATAGCTACAGAAAAAGATCCTGACAATACATATAGTGAAAAAGCAGGGGATATGCAGCCTGCAAAAATAATTACTACTGATGAAAAACCTGCAATCAGAATGACCAATAAATATAGTGAATTTGACAACAAAAATACCCTTTTGCAGGAGTATATGAAAAGCGGCCGAATGTTTCCGGGAACAATGGATGTCACCATTAATGGGATTATAATTACGATAGTCAATAAACCGACAGAAATTCAACGAATTGTGAATGAACTAGTCGGAGCGGGGGCAACAGCAATCGCAGTAAATGATGAACGATTGATTGAAACAAGCAAAATAAAGGTAATGAACGACAAGAAAGCTGTAGTAATAAATGGAAATGAATATAGAGCACCTTATGCCATTAAGGCAATTGGAAATACGGGAATGTTCGATTATGAAACGTTAAAAAGTGAGAACCTGCTTGATATTCTGAATTTAGATATCAGCGGAGAGAGGGCAGAGAAATATCAGGATGTCTATATACAAAGGTATAATATAAACTCAGACGTGATGTATTCACCACCAGTCTTAAAATATCCCTTGGTAGGTCTTGTACTACCTCACCTGGAAATTACAGATAGAAACAACCGGATCGGATGGATTCGTGGAGATGCAAATTTCACAGGTGCTCCTGGTGTTATTCTCGGGAATACTGCTTTTGGAGCAGATGAGAATAGTGCAAGACAATTAGAAGCAAATTCTGTTAAGATACAAGAATTAATAAAGTTCAAAGCAGATGAGGTTAAGGGCTTGTTTAAACCAAAATATAGGGTACAGCAACTTGGGGAAGGCAATAAATTATCACCATATCCTTCAACTGGAAATTTAATGCTTACTCCGAAGAAGGAAGGGGAATACATATTTCTTCTTGAAGTTGACTGGGGTGCAACTGAGAAAAACAATCTAAATATAATTTATTATTGGTTTAAGCTGAAGGTTAAAAAATGAATAGTATTACGAAATTCAACCCAAAGGAAGGAATTTATTATATAATGTTGAAAACGAATATAAAAGATATGATTGGATGATAATATGAGCTTGCTTCAAAGCTACAATAACAACAATTGTTTTATTCTAATTGTTGAGGATGATACCGATATCAGTAATATGTTAAGGGATTTACTTCAGAATAACGGGTATTTTGTTAAATGCGCCTTTTCCGGGACTGAAGCCTTATTACTTATAGAGCAGAATAAGATCGACCTTGTATTACTTGATTTGATGTTGCCAGGCCTCTCAGGAGAAAAAGTAATTCTAAAAATCAGGGATCAATATAATATGCCTGTTATTGCAGTATCCGCATTGGATGACCTAAAAACAAAAATAGACTTACTTAAAAGCGGTGCCGATGACTATGTCACAAAACCCTTTGATACAGACGAACTTTTGGCACGTATTGAAGCACAATTAAGAAGATATTTTGCGCTTTCAACAGACCAAAAAGATCATATTGTGACATATAAAGATATTAGCTTAGACACAGAAGCGTTTAATGTATTTGTTGAAAATACGCTTATACCTACTACCAAGCGAGAATTTATGATTCTAGAGCTTCTTATGAAAAATCCCAAAAAGGTTTTTACTAAAGATAATATATATTGCAACGTCTGGAACGATGAGTTTTTTGGTGATGAAAACACAGTAAACGTACACATCAGTAATATTCGGTCAAAATTGGCAAAAGTTAATCCAAACGTAGAATATATTCAGACAGTATGGGGAATTGGCTTTAAAATGTGGGATTAAGTCGTTACTAAAAACTTAATACTTTCTTAAGACTTTTTTTAGAGTTTATGAAACTCTCTATATTATGATAAGCACATCAAGGTAACATTTTTAAACGTTACCAAACAAAAATAGGAGGTGCTTAATTTGAATGAATATGTACTCAGAACATATGGACTTACAAAAACATATTCAAATAAAGCTGTTGTGGACAATGTAAATATGACCATCAAAAAAGGTGATATATACGGATTCATAGGTAAAAATGGTGCTGGAAAGACGACCTTTATCAGAATGATTACAGGTCTTGTTGCACCTAAAAATGGACAAATCGAAATGTTTTCTCAAAAGGCAGAAAAAGGATTGTGTGAAGCTAGAAGGCGACTTGGATGTATTATTGAAATGCCTGCACTTTATCTTAATATGACTGCAGCAGGAAATATGGAGCATAGACGTAAGTTGTTGGGAATACCGGATAAGGATTGTATTAAGAATGTACTTAATACGGTTGGACTTTCAGATGCGGGAAAAAAGAAAGTAAAGAATTACTCTCTGGGAATGAAGCAACGCCTGGGGATTGCAATTGCACTCTTAGGGAACCCTGACTTTCTTATTCTTGACGAGCCGATTAATGGACTTGACCCGGCTGGAATTGTTGAGATAAGGGATCTTCTCATCAGACTTAATCAAGAAAAGGGCATTACAATTCTAATATCAAGTCATATTTTGGGGGAACTATCAAAGTTAGTTACTTGTTATGGTGTAATATGTAACGGTCAATTAATAGAGGAATTTTCAGCAAAAGAGCTTGAGGTACGATGTAAAAACCATCTTAGAATAAGAGTTGATAATGTAAAAAAGGCAAGCTGTGTTCTGGAAACTATAATTGGAACAACAAATTATGATGTACAACAGGATAATTTAATCAGGCTATATGAATTTTTTGATAAAGCAGGGGTCATAACTACAGAGCTTGCCAAAAATGATGTTGTGGTTGAAGAAATTTTTCAGGCTGGACAGGATTTAGAAGATTATTTCATTAAACTTATGGGAGGTGTTGCAAGTGCTGAATTTACTAAGAGCTGATTTTTATAGATTATCAAAAAGTAAGTCCATATTTTTTATAATGGTAATTGGAATCTTTATTTGTATTTTAATGATACTTCAAATGAAGGGTGCAGACATTAATTCACAGCACATTAAGGCTAACCCTTCTGATTTCAATATTGGTTGGGACAGTTCTTTAGGTAATAGCAAAACTGCTTTTGGAGTTGCGTACAAAATTTTTGGCACTGGAGATATATTTCCTATACTTATTGGCATCTTTATCAGTATATTTGTTTCAAACGAATTTTCATTGGGAACTATTAAAAATATTCTTTCAATAGGCTATAAAAAATCATCCTTTTATCTCTCAAAGCTGATAACTGTTTCAGTTGCTTCCGTTGCAATAATGTTTTCAATGATTGTTGTTTCCTGCGTTATTTTTGGAATAGGAGATAGTGTCGGTTTAAGTGATATTTTAAATTTTGCAAGGATGCTTTTAGTACAGTCTTTATTACATATAGCTTTTGCGTCTCTGTTTCTAATGGTTGCAATAATTATCAGAAATAATAGCGGTGTAATGGCAACAAATATATGTTTAGTACTTTCTGCAAGTGTGATATTTGTTATGTTAAGTACACATTTCGAATTTGGAAAAACTCTTCGCTCACTCTGGCTTGCGCCAAATGTTGTTGCGATGACAGATACGAATCCATTGACATACATTGTAACAAGGGCAATAATTGTAGGATTCTTTTACTTGATAGTTTCATCAAGTTTGGGAATGTTCATTTTCAAAAGACAGGATGTAAAGTAAAAAGGGGGCAGATGATATGTACTGGATACCAATTGTGATAATTTTATTAATTGTGATAGCCATATTATCTGCCTACTTGATTATTATCAAAATTCAAATCAAAAAATTGTCCGCTATGCTTAATTTTATCGATACGAATGATACAAACATGCAGCTTTATACTGGTGTAAAAATGACAGAGATTGTAGATCTTGCAAAACAGATAAATAGCATCATCTCACATTACAAGACAGACGGCATCCGACTTCAGCAGATTGAACGTGAATTTAAACAAGTGGTTACCAACCTTTCCCATGACCTGAGGACACCGCTTACGTCTGTTGCAGGATATATTCAGATGCTTAAATCAGATAAAACGCCAACAGATAAAAAAGCTGAATACATTGACACTATAGATGACAGAATTGGAACACTTCGGGAAATGTTAAATACACTGTTTGAATTCTCAAGACTGCAGTCAAATGAATATAATTTTGAAATGCAGCAGCTTAATATATGTAGCCTATTATGTGATACACTATCTTCTTATTATGAAGATTTTATGGCCAGAGGAATTTCGCCGAAAATAAAACTTATACAAGAAAAGATTTCTATTTATGCCGATAAGTATGCATTAAAACGAGTATTTGAAAACCTAATAAGTAATACATTAAAGCACAGTGACGGGGATTTAAGAGTTGAAGTTTTAACTGATAGTGAAAAAGTTATGGTTATTTTTGAGAATGTTACAAATAATCTAACTGAAGAGGATATAAAACAAATATTTAACAGATTCTTTATAGGAGATAAATCACGTAGTAATAAGAATACCGGCTTGGGACTTGCTATAGCAAAAGAGCTTGTACATAAAATGGACGGAGAAATAACAGCACAACTTGATAAAGATGTATTGAAGATAATAGTTATTTTTAAAAAATTTAATCAGGGAACTTAGCTGTTTTTAGAATCAAAATATCTTAGGTTGAAAAACGGATGAAATGCCATAGGTTCACCTTGTTTCATTTCTGTATTGCTGCATTTACGAAGGTGTCAACGCCATTTTTGTTAACCAGGCGCAACTCACTGCTATATACTTTATTATCAGGATTTTGCTCAAGGATATCTAGAATTTCTATTAGCTTGATGATATATTCCCTGGTATTTACAGGCAGGATTGTAGTTTTTGATTTTTTAAACTCAAGAAGTGTCCAATTCCTGATTGCTTCATTGCTTAATTTTGGTGTCCATTTGAAAGCCTCAGTGTGAAAATAAACAAGCTTATCCGTCAATATCTGGATGTCTTCCAAAATGAGTTTTTTAAGGTTCATTACCGGTTTCCGTAGATTTGTAAAGGAAGCACCTGCTTTATCCAAACCGCTTCCAAGCCTTTGATAAAGTGCTGTGTAGGTCTTAATACCTCTTTCCTCGTCTTCGAAAATCTCATTTGTACCTGTAAAGACAAACATGCATTTATTGAATTCCCCTGAAAGGCTTGCATCAACGATATACCTGAGATTTTCATAAATAGTCTTTCTTATATCAGATCGCACGTTCATGACAAGTTCAAGCTCATCTACCAATATTACCAAACCTTTGTAGCCAAGAAGTGTGGCAAGGCTTATGAAGGCTTTTAAAAAGTCAACTGAATTTTGCTTGTCGATATCACCTTTTACATCAAAACGGGCTTTTAAATGAACTGGTATATTTTTTTCACCCTTTATCCAAGAGGCTACTGCATTTGAAAGCTCAGAGTCTTTATTTATCTTAGCTTTGATATAAGCCATAAAGGCTCTTGCAAAAGAACTGTTAAAGTTATTGAGATTACTTATTACACTTTTTATCTCTAGAGAGGCTTTTTCTTTATCAGTGTAAGCCTGAAGTTTTCCAACCCAATTATCGAATATTTCTTCAAAATCAGTACCTATATTTTCAACGGAATGTATAGAAAGATTGTGCATGACATTATAATACAAGTGTTCCATATTACTAAGATTGAAGCCCTTACTTATCATTATCCGGGACACGAGGAATTTCTTTTCTATGGCAAGTTGCCTTATCTGACTGAGCATGAAAGATTTACCCGAGCCGTACTCACCGGATATAAATTTTATTTCTCCATTACCTTCAGAAATATCATCAAAGCATCTGGTAAATTCTTTTAATTCATTAGCCCTGCCGGTGCTTAGCAATTGGAGGCTGATATCAGGGATAACACCGTTTTTTAATGCATTGATAATCCGTTTGGATTGAGTAACATCTATATCCAAGTTAACACCTCAAGTGAGAAATATTCTTATAAACATATTCGTTATTCTATTAAAAATTGTAACATAAATATCAAATATATTACATTACTTTTAAGGATTTGGTGTAAATAGCTAAATTAGTATAAATAATATGCAGAAGTTAGGAATTAATCAAATCTTGTCGAATAAATGTTGATTGAAATTATTGCAAGTATTGAAGAATTGACGGCTTTATCTGAGGCTTTGGGAAAAATAGCACAGTATATGTAAGATGCATTTAAAGGAGGAATTCCCACCAGGAAACTCCTCTTTTTCCCATAAATTTTCACTTATTTGATGATTTTATCCTCCTTGTGTGATTCCAACGCATTTGTCATCATTTGCATTACTCTAGGCATAATAGTCGTTCCATCCGGATTCCTATCTATATCATAAACAAATTGTGGGAAGTTTAATGATTGTTGGATTTCCCATATTTCATCATGTTTTTCCGGAGGGAAAAGATTAACTGACGTCCCGACAGCAATCCAACCTATTGGAACAGTTTCATTCTCGGTCAATAGAGTATTAATGTGGACTACTCCGTTTATTCTAACTTCAGAACCTTTGCATAGTTTTGATCCATGAAAAATTGCTGCTCCTGTTGCAATAATTATCACCAATTTCTATTGAACCACCTTCAGCAATTACTACTGCTCCATACATAATCCTTGAGTTTTTACCAATTTTCACATCACCACAAATTGTAGCTGTTAGTGCAACAAATGCACTTTCATCAATTATAGGAGATTTCCCTAAATGATTAATTATCATAAACTATCCTCCCTATAATATTAGCCTCCACCACCACTTGAATAAGAAATATATTTGTCCCCCTCCAGATGCAAATATATGGTTTTCCCGGGTCCTATAAAATCTTTGTTCTTACTAAAAAATCTTTTACCTGTAATTATGTCAAATATCCTTGAAACCTCTACTATAGGTTTTTCTTTCTCAGTTAAAGTTATAAATGAACGATGGTTATAATGCATTCCACCGTAAACTACCCGTACAGGATTGTTGAATATAATAAAACTACCATAATAATAGCGGTTTGCGACCAATAAGGAAAAAACAAAAGTAATGATAATTACTGCTGTAATTGCAGCCATCTTATAATTTCTCTTCATAAAAATTCTCCATTCCATAATTTCATCATTGAGGCCCCGCTTGTTCAGAGTGCATCCGCTGACGGTTCGGCCTTAAACTTTACTCACTTTTCTTGTATACTGCAATATATCTCCAATAAACAAGTCTTCGAATCTTCACTTCTCCACCTAAATACTGAGAATAAATACTTTTTAATTCTGCTATTGTCATATACTTGTCAAGACCAACATGTTCATTCCATGCATTTACTTCTTCAAGGTTCATTTTCTTTGAACCATTCATTATCCTTTTAAGTAGAAGGTTTGTGGGAGCCGCTAATGCATCAAGGAAAAAATCCAATATACCTTTTCGCTCATATAAATCAAGTACAACAAGCACACCATCAGACTTCAACATTTTTTTGATCTTAGGGAGAGCTATATCAAGTGACAAATGGTGAAAAGTTGCTATACTTACAATACAATCAAATCCTTCGTCTTCCTCCATAAAATCAAAATCCTGCAATAAATATTTTATGTTTTTAGAAGAATGCCTTTTTTCCGCTTCAATAATCATTTGTGGTGAAATATCGATGCCAACTACCTCGTTTGACTTTTCTGCGACTTTTTTTGTGAACTCACCTGTTCCACAGCCAATATCTAAAACTTTTTCGAGCACTTGTGGTATCTCTTTCAATAAAAGTTTTGAATATCTCTGGTTATGATCCCATTTATCTTCTAGCAAAGCTATTTTATTAAAACTTCCAATCACTCTTTCTTTCATAATGTCACCAATTCCTAATGATTTGTTATATATATTCGCGCGCCCCTTGAAGCCTAGCCGGCACGGATGTCGGTGCCCTAAATAAACCTGCGTCATTTTATTTTACAATCTTTTATATAAGTGTTTGATTTAGTATTTTTAAGTAATTGATTTACCATAGACTTCATAGCAGAGAATGGTCCCTGGTTCAACTGCAACATAACTTAACTCCTTCACAAATGCAGGTACTTTTCTAAGCTTATGTATCAGCAGATGCTCACAGCATCCTGGTCTATATACATCCCAGAAAGTTTTCCTTGTCATATTCTCTACATTTCTAAAGTCCTTTTCTTTCCCGATGCCGATGCCGATGAGCTGGACCTAAGAGCCCTTTTCCTTGGCGGTGCTTGCCACCTAGCGCATCGGTGTGGCACTGCTCGCTCTGCAGACGTACGTAAGGGAGCCGTTTGCTCTCCCGTTATTCAGAAAGCCCTAGCCCCAACGTTAACGATTATAAAATTCTTACCAACTTACTATTATTTTATTTTTTTATCAGCAAATCTCCCGTATTTAGCATTATTATTTTACCGTCTATTTCCAGTTCTCTCCAGTGTACTCTATCTTCTGTTTCACAATCATCAAATATTCTGTATTCAGAAAAATATCCACTTGTTGGTTCTGGTAATTCAATTACATTATATTTTTCTTTCTTTTCTGAGAATAGATTATACTTACCACAAAACTCTAGACAGTTAATAGCCCTATTTAATTCAATCTTCATTTGTAAAAGTTCTTTATTCCCCTGTTTTAATTCAACAGCTATCATTTCTCTCAACTCAAGTAACTTATTAATAACAATATCCATATAGCACTCCAATTATATGTATTTTGG
>Ga0224522_1000459_pt1 | contig 13478 bp, 10 predicted proteins | sample CFST25metaG_FD_182733 | JGI IMG/M metagenome (GOLD analysis project Ga0224522, IMG submission 182733) | Peat soil microbial communities from Stordalen Mire, Sweden - C.F.S.T25 | ecosystem: Environmental > Terrestrial > Soil > Wetlands > Peat | place: Sweden: Norrbotten County, Stordalen Mire...
ATATTAAATACATTATTTATCGTCGTAACCTAACGACTGCTGTACTCGACTCGATTGGGGTCTCCACTACCCCTACCTATACAGATTTAAACCGTGTTAACGGACAGAATTATTGCTATGTTGTGAAAGCAATTGGCACCTATGGAACTTCAGGCATCATCGATCCTTTAATAAATTTTTCGCAAGAAGCTTGTGCTACACCAACAGATAATTTGATTCCATGCGCTCCGGTTTTGAATATTGAAACAATTTGTGCAGAAGGAAAAAACAAGCTGATCTGGAACAATCCAAACCGGACCTGTGGTAGCAAGACGGCTAAAAAATATGTATTATTTTATGCCTTACAATCTACACTACCATTTACTAGAGTCGACTCAACACTTTCTGCTACCGACACCGTAATTATGCATGCACCAAAAGATGGAGTAGTTGGATGTTATATGGTGATTTCTGTTAACGATAAAGGAATTGAGAGTGCTAAAAGCAATATTGTATGTGCAGATCCAAATGGTTGTCCTAAATACAGACTTCCAAATGCGTTTACGCCTAATGGTGATGAGCACAACGATAAATTCAGACCTTATCCGGGATACTCATCAGTAGAGAAAGTGAACATGCGAATCTTTAACCGATGGGGCGAACTCATTTTCACAACTACTGACCCTGCTATAAACTGGGATGGAAAATCAAAAGGAACGAAACAAGATTGTGCCGAAGGCGTCTATTTCTATACATGCGAAGTATTTGAATCAGGAACGAGTGGTAAGATTGAGAAGAGAACGTTAAAAGGGGCTATTCACCTATTACGCTAACCAACAAAAAACTTTTGACCATAAAAAAAGGGATCGTCAAAATTGACAATCCCTTTTTTTATTATATGAAACTTATAAATTAAGCAACAGTAGCCATGTGTGCAATTAGTTCAAGAACTTTGTTTGAATAACCCCACTCATTGTCATACCATGAAACAACCTTAACGAAGTTAGGGTTCAACATAATACCTGCTTCAGCATCAAAGATAGAAGTACGAGCATCACCAATGAAATCGCTTGAAACAACTGCATCTTCAGTATAACCAAGAACGCCTTTCATAGATCCATTAGCAGCTTCTTTCATAGCAGCTTTGATTTCTTCGTAAGTAGCAGCTTTCTCTAAACGACAAGTTAAGTCAACAACAGAAACGTCAAGAGAAGGGATACGGAAAGCCATACCGGTTAATTTTCCTTTTAATGAAGGAATAACCTTAGTTACAGCCTTTGCAGCACCTGTAGATGATGGGATAATGTTGCCAGCAGCAGCACGTCCACCCCTCCAATCTTTTGCAGATGGAGCATCAACAGTTTTTTGTGTGTTCGTTGTAGCGTGAACAGTAGTCATTAAACCTTCTACCAAGCCGAATTTATCATTCAGAACTTTAGTAATAGGAGCAAGACAGTTAGTAGTACATGAAGCATTAGAAACAAATTGCTCTCCTTTGTATTCGTTGTGGTTTACACCCATTACAAACATTGGAGTGTCGTCTTTTGAAGGAGCTGACATAACAACACGTTTAGCACCACCTTCGATGTGAGCCTGGCAAGTTTCTTTTGTTAAGAATAAACCTGTTGATTCTACTACATACTCAGCACCAACTTCTGCCCAATTAAGTTCAGCAGGGTTCTTAACAGCAGTAACACGAATAGTCTTACCATTAACTACTAATTTACCATCTTTAACTTCGACATCGCCTTTAAATCTACCGTGTACAGAATCGTACTTCAGCATATAAGCCATGTAGTTTACATCGATAAGGTCGTTAATAGCTACAACTTCGATGTCGTTACGTTCCATTGAAGCACGGAATACTAATCTTCCGATACGTCCGAATCCGTTAATACCAACTTTAATTTTTGCCATAATTGAAAAATATTAAAATAAACTGTAATATAATCTTCTTACTTATACTCACACATTTCTGATCTCCGGGTGAGCTATTTAATTGAAGCAAATTAGAAAAGAATAGGATGAATTATTTTTCTTTTAAAACTGCTTTTATTCCGATTGCAAAGATACGTATAATTTTTTTCTTTGTTAATTGAAAAACATTAAAAAGTAATTTGAAATACGTGTATTAAACTCAATAATAAATCTTTTAGTCCTATTTTTTTAACGCTATTCCTTTTATTATTTTTGTCGACCTGGTTTCACGGAATAGCTTTCTCCGTTGTTTTTTTCAAGTAAAACGACTTCATTTTTTTATTATTTTTGCACTTGATGAAGAATATTAGAAATTTTTGTATTATTGCTCATATCGACCATGGTAAAAGCACCTTGGCTGATCGTTTGTTGGGATTTACCGGCACTGTTTCTGAACGCGATTCTCAGGCTCAAGTGCTCGACGATATGGACATTGAGCGCGAACGTGGCATCACCATTAAAAGCCATGCTATACAAATGGATTACCTTTTCGAGGGTGAAAAATATGTGTTGAATCTTATCGACACACCTGGTCATGTTGACTTTTCATATGAAGTATCACGTTCAATTGCGGCCTGTGAAGGTGCATTATTGATCATTGATGCTACACAGGGTATTCAAGCGCAAACCATTTCAAACCTCTACCTTGCTTTAGAACACGACCTCACCATTATCCCTATTATGAATAAAATGGATATGGATAGTGCAATGCCGCTTGAAGTAGAAGATCAGATAGTGGAGCTTCTGGGTTGCGATCCTTCTGAAGTTATCCCTGCCAGCGGCAAAACAGGAATGGGTATCGAAGAGATTCTTGCCGCCATCATTAAAAAAATACCTGCTCCTACGGGAGATATCAATGCTCCGCTACAAGCTCTGATTTTCGACTCCGTATTCAACAGCTTTAGAGGAATCATTGCTTACTTCAGAATCTTTAACGGACAAATCCGCAAGGGCGACCTTGTTAAATTTGTAAATACCGGGAAAGAGTATAACGCAGACGAAATTGGGATTCTTCGTTTAACCCAACAACCTGCAACGACATTATATGCTGGCGATGTAGGATATATTATTTCGGGGATTAAAACATCTCGCGAAGTAAAAGTAGGTGACACTATTACCCACGTTAAAAACCCATGTCTTAAAGCAATAGAAGGTTTCAGCAACGTAAAACCTATGGTTTATGCCGGTATCTATCCACTCAATGCAGAAGATTATGAAGAACTACGTGCTTCGTTAGAAAAGCTTCAGTTAAATGATGCATCCCTTGTCTTCGAGCCCGAGTCGTCAGTTGCCTTAGGTTTTGGTTTCCGTTGCGGTTTTCTTGGATTATTGCATATGGAGATCATTCAAGAACGACTGGATCGCGAATTCGACATGGGTGTTATCTCTACGGTTCCTAACGTCTCGTTTAAATGTTATACAACCAAAGGTGGGTTGATTGAAGTACATAACCCAACAGGATTGCCCGATGTTACCCAGGTCGACCGTATTGAAGAACCATTTGTTTTGGCACAAGTCATTTCAAAATCAGATTACACCGGAGCACTTATGACACTCTGTATTGATAAACGCGGGATTTTGAAAAACCAGGTTTATCTTACTTCCGACAGGGTTGAGCTAACTTTTGAAATGCCACTTGCCGAAATCATATTCGACTTTTATGATAAGCTAAAAAGTATTTCTAAAGGCTATGCCTCTTTCGACTACCATATCATAGGATATAAGGATGCTGATTTGGTTAAGCTTGATATTTTATTAAACGGAGATTCCGTTGATGCTTTATCTACCCTCATCCACCGAAGCCATGCTTACGATTTTGGTAAAAGGATGTGTTCTAAATTAAAAGAACTGATACCAAGACAACAGTTCGAAATAGCTATTCAGGCAGCCTTAGGTGCAAAAATCATTGCCCGCGAAACAATTAAAGCCGTTAGAAAAGATGTTACGGCCAAATGTTACGGTGGCGATATCACACGTAAGCGCAAACTGTTGGAGAAACAGAAAGAGGGTAAAAAACGGATGCGTCAGGTAGGTAATATTGACGTTCCACAATCAGCATTCATGGCTGTATTAAAATTGGATTAATCAGATAAGCTCTTTTAAACGATTCTTATCTATTAAGATATAAAACACCCGGATATTTTATTTCGGGTGTTTTTTTATTCAGCGGTTAAAAAAATAAAAAAGAGTTTTTATTTTAATCGTGTTGTAACTTTATGGTTTGTTATCCGTCACAGTATTAAAATCGCAAACATAACTAGCAAATCTACTGATGACTACCACAGAGTTTAACCAATGTGTAGACCAGCACTCAGATGCAGTTTATCGCTTCATCCTTAAAAATATTAAGGATCAGGATAAAGCGAGCGATGTTGTACAAGAATCTTTTACAAAAATGTGGGAAAAAGTAAAAGAGATTCCTGTAGACAAAGCTCGTTCGTATCTGTTTACTACTGCATATCACACATTGATTGACACGATTCGGAAGGATCAAAGGATGACTGTATTCGAAGATTATAAACACGACAAAGAGACCGTTGAAAATGGTTATTCTGATTTAAAAGAGATACTTGATGAAGCAATCGCTAAACTACCAGCGATCCAACGTTCAGTATTGATGCTTCGCGATTATGAAGGATATCCCTACGATGAGATTGGACAGATGACCAACTTAAACGAATCACAAGTTAAAGTCTATATCTTTAGGGCACGATCATTTTTAAAGAGTTACATTAAGAATCTCGACAGCGTAATTTAACATTAAGAACAGCATAATAAGGGTTAAAGAATACAAGAAATCATGAAAATCAACAGAGACAATTACGAGATATACTTTCTGGACTATCTGGAAGGCAACCTCCCGGCTGAAGAAACAGCCGAGTTGTTGATCTTTGTTGAAAACAATCCGGACCTGAGAGATCTGATTGAAGACAATGATTTAATTATACTTGAGCCTGATCAATCCATCAACTTTTTAGGGAAATCAGCACTCAAGAAAGGTGACATAGCATCGTCAAATACTTCACCAGATCAAATTATTATCACGTCAAAAAATTGTGAAGAATACTTTATCCGTTTCTACGAAAATGATTTAAATGAAGACGAACAGGTTGTACTTGCGAACTTTTTAAAAGAAAATCCATCTCTCATTAAAGAGTTCGAATTATTTGCAAACACTATCATCAAGCCCGATCCGAAAATAATCTATCCCTTTAAATCAAAACTGAAAAGAAAGATGATTTTCTTACCTAACGTTAAGAGAATCCTTACTGTTTCTGCAATAGCAGCTTCTGTACTTCTCTTTTCAACAATCTATCTACAATATATTAACCAGCCTACATCATCTATAATTCAACAAAAAACAGCTCAAACAGTAGCCAAACCCAATACTCCAAAAAATAGTATTAAGGAAACAACAAGCACAGCGATTTACAACAATCCTGTTGTAAGTAGTATGCCTTATACTATTCCTGTTTTAGCAACTGTTGGCAAGAATCCGGTCAACGCAACAACAAGTATGAGTAATCGCATCAACACACAATTACCTACTACACCTTTAAACACAAGATATGCTGGTGATCTTGCCATGAACCAGAAACAGATACCTCAATCAATTGAGCGCCGTACTGATTTTGATGGTGTCACCTCAACCGCATACTTTAATCCTGATCCTGATGCAGCTCCGCTGAACTCAGATGGAAGAATCATTAATGGAAAATTAGGTTATGCCCTTGCACAAGGCATATCACAAACTGCCGGATCGATAGCAAGAGACCCTGAAGCAAGCAGGTTACTTAATGGAAGAATTTTATTATCTGATATAGCACGTCTCGGTTTAAAAGGCTACAATTTTATTACCGATAGAAATCTAACACTCAATCCGGAATACGATTCCACCGGAACAAGAACAGGTTATGCCTTGACTGATGGAGATCGTAGAATATCCAGATTCCCTAAACGACAAAGTCGTTAAAGCGAATTATTTTTAACAAAATCAATAATTTCATCAATGTATCCAAAGGCTAAACCGGTAACAGTATCGGCAGCACCATAATAGATGGCAATTCTTCCTGCTTCATCATAAACCGAAGCACAGGGGAACACAACATTTGGTACATCTCCCATCAACTCATAAGGAGCAGCAGGTGCTAATAAATAGGGTCGCGACCTGTATTTAACGATATCAGGCTGATGCTCATCAAGAATTGCAGCTCCCATTGAGTATCTGAATCCATTACAGGTATGGATAACCCCATGATAGAACAACAGCCAACCCTCTTTTGTCAGAATAGGAACCGGACCTGCTCCTATTTTTGTACATTGCCAGGCACTCTCAGGAAAAGGAGTAACTTTCATTACTATTCTATGTTCGCCCCAGTATTTCATATCCGGGCTTTGGCTCAGATAAATATCGCCAAATGGAGTATGACCATTATCACTAGGACGACTTAACATCACATACTTGCCATTTATCTTTTCAGGAAACAGCACACCATTACGATTAAATGGAAGAAATGCATTCTCGCACTGATAGAATGTCTTAAAATCGAAAGTATAAGCAATACCAATAGTAGGGCCGTGATAACCATTACACCAGGTCACCCAGTATCTATCTTCTATAAACACAACCCTTGGATCGTATTTATATTCTGACTCCAACAAATCAGTATTTCCAGCGCTCATCTGAATAGGCGTTTCCTCAATCTTCCAATTAATACCATCTTTGCTAAATCCAGCAAAAATATTCATCCGTATACTTCGATCATCGCAACGAAATACTCCGGCATAGCCATCTTCGAAAGGGACTACGGCGCTATTAAATATACTGTTTGAAATGGCAGTATGATATCTTCCGATAATAGGATTCTTAGAAAATCTCCACATTACCTCTTTAGAATCGGCTGGGCGATCTTCCCATGGAATAGGTTGTTTGCTTAACATCTCGATATTTTTTAGTAAACCTTATAATTTAATGAAATCTGATTTATATTACATTTTCGTATCCGGGAAATCAATAGAATCATTGCATTGACAAAATTACAATTTTTAAAACTTTTATTGTAACAAATAACCCTTGATCTCCGTCACACATTAAAACAACGAAATCAGAAGAATCTGATAAAAATATTTACTACTGAAAACTTAAAAAAACTAGCCATGAAAGAGAGAATGTCAAAAAGAGGAGCGCTAGCATTGATAATGCTACTATTCGCTGCAAATGTATTGGCTCAAGGCAAAGGTCGTTCTGTGATCACCCAATCAAGAGATGTTGCCCAATTTGATGCAATTAAAGTATCAGCTGTATTTAAAGTAGTATTTACACAAGGAGAACCACAATCAGTAAAAATTGAAACAGCTGAAGAATTGATGGATAATGTTTCTACTACAGTTAATGGAACTACTTTAGATATCAGTGTTAGGGGAAGTATCAGAAACCCTGGCCGCATGATGGTATACATCACAGCCAAAGACTTAAAATCACTTAATTTGAGTGGAGCCAGCAAATTCAACACAACAAATAAAATCGTCACACCACAGCTTTCACTTGATCTCAGTGGGGTTGCATATGCTGGCATAACAGCCGAAGCCTCCAAGATAAGTTGTAATCTTTCAGGTGTATCTAAACTAGAACTTCAAGGCTCTGGCGATCAATTAAGTGCGGACATCTCTGGAACTTCAAAATTACTGGCTTCACAATTTGAAGTCGTTGAAGCAAAAGTGAATGCAAGTGGTGTCTCCAATGCCTCTGTAAATGCATCAAAGTCATTATCAGCCGACGCAAGTGGCGTTTCAAACATCAAGTACATTTCGCATGAAAACATGGAGATAAGACAGAATAGCACTTCCAGAACCTCAAACATCATTCGTTTGGGAGGTAACGACAGAACTGAATCGTCAGCACTCATGGAGGTTAACTCGCAGGGCGACTCTACAAAGGTTAAATTAGGAAATTTGGATATCGCCGTCAAAGAGGGAGACCAGACAGAAGTACGGATAGGCCGCAATAAACTCATTGTTGACGAAAATGGCAAAGTACAATTCTTCAAAAACAAAAGGAAGAACTCTTTTCATGGACATTGGGCTGGTTTTTATATCGGAATAAATGGATTTCTAACTTCCGATGGCAAATTAGATCCTCCAGCTCCTTATAATAACATGTCGCTTCGTTTGGGTAAGTCAACCAATGTTCAATTAAATCTCTTTGAACAAAACTTTAAAATAACTGAAAATGCAGGATTGGTTTCAGGTTTAGGAATTGAATGGCGTAATTATCGGTTCGACAAAAACAACCTGGTGTTAAAAGATAACACCCCAACCTTTGAAACAGCATTAATGACCGATGCAAATTATCTGAAAAGTAAATTGTTGGTCACTTACCTTAACGTACCGCTCCTGCTGGAACTACAAACCAATCGTTTTACAAACCACTCAAGTTTTCATATAGCTGGTGGTATTAATTCAGGACTCAGAATAGGATCGCACTCAAAGGTTAAGTTTGAAAACATTGATGGTGGAACCCAGAAAAGCAAAACGCGTGACGACTTCTATCTCAACCCTTTAAAGTTTGATGCAATGGTATTAATTGGATGGGGCAATATTAATCTCTATAGTACTTATGCCTTAACCGATATGTTTAAAAGTGGAAAAGGCCCTGAACTCCGCCCATTTAGCATTGGATTAAGATTAGTTTTCGACTAAACAACACACTCGACCAACTACTTATTACTACGTTATTTATGAAGGGGTGAAGCATCTGGTTTGCTTCACCCCTTCATGCTATATCTCGATTATTTTTTGTATTTTTGCCCACTATTCAAGCTAACAAAATTCAAAAATTATATGTCAGGTCATAATAAATGGTCAACCATTAAGCGTAAAAAGGGAGCCTTGGATGCAAAACGTTCAAAAGCTTTCTCCAAAATTATTAAAGAAATAAGTGTAGCTATAAAAGAGGGTGATGCTGATCCTGAAAGCAACCCCAGGTTGCGTTTAGCTATTGCGAATGCAAAGGGCGTTAACATGCCAAAAGACAATATCACAAGGGCTATCAGCAAAGCTTCTGAAAAAGGTGGTGCCAGCTTCTCAGAAACCACTTATGAAGCATATGGATCACATGGTGTTGCCATATTTATTGAATGTACTACCGATAATGAGAAAAGAACCATTGCCAATGTAAGAATGTATTTGAATAAATACAATGGTAGCCTTGGAACAAATGGCTCATTACGTTTCATCTTCGATCGCAAAGGGATCTTCACCATTCAACAAGGCACGCTTGTTCCGGATGAATTCGAGATGGAAATGATCGAAGCGGGCGCAGAGGATATCACATTCGAAGATGGTGTATTTACAGTTACTACGGCATTAGAAGACTTTGGCTCGATGCAAAAGAAATTAGAAGAACTTGGCATTGAAGCTGAAAATGCAGAACTGGAACGCATACCCAAAACTTATGTCAAAGTAGAATTGGAAGACGCAAAGAAAGTAATGAAGCTGATCGACCTATTAGAAGACGACGATGATGTTCAAAATGTATTCCACAATATGGAGATGTCTGACGAATTAATGGATAGCATGGACTAGCCTTATCCGATAATCATAAAAAAAAGGAGATCACCACAGGCGATCTCCTTTTTTTTATGATCATTTTTATTAGTTCTTCAATGCATCTACAATTTCCAATGTATCTTGCGCAATTACTAACTCTTCATTAGTAGGAACAACCAGTACAGTAACTCTTGATGCTGGTGTGCTGATCACAACCTCTTTACCACGTTTTCCGTGATTAGCCTCTTTGCTAAATTCAACACCCAAAAACTCAAGACCCTCTACAATAGCCTCACGACCTGGAACATCATTTTCACCAATACCACCGGTAAATACAATAACATCTACACCACCCATAGCGGCAGCATAAGCACCAATATATTTTTTAATTCTATAGTAGAACATATCCAGTGCTAATTGTGCACGTTTGTTACCATCCTTTGCTGCATCTTCTACGTCACGCATATCTGACGAAACACCCGAAATACCTAATACTCCACTGTGTTTATTAATCAGAACATTTGCAGAAGTAATATCTATTTCTTCACTATTCATAATATGAAGCAATGCACCGGCATCAATATCACCGCAACGAGTGCCCATCATCAACCCTTCAATCGGAGTCATACCCATTGAGGTATCAAACGACTTGCCATTTTTGATGGCACACAATGATGCACCATTACCAAGATGGCAAGTAATGATTTTGAGATCTTCATAATTTTTACCTAACATTTCGGCAGCACGAAGAGAAACAAACTTATGACTTGACCCATGGAAACCATAACGACGAATCTTATGTTTTTCATAGAGAGAATAAGGAATTCCATATAAGTAATTTTGTTCTGGCATCGTCTGATGGAAAGCCGTATCGAAAACACCTACCTGAGGCACCGTTGGCAAAAGCTTAGTAATAGAATTGATACCTTCCAAATTTGGTGGATTGTGTAATGGTGCCAGATCAATACACTGAATTAATGCTTTAATCACATCATCAGTAATGTAAACCGATCCTTTAAAAAATTCACCACCATGAACCACACGATGTCCAACAGCATCAATTTCATCAAGGGTTTTTACGCTACCATATTTTTCGCTAACTAAAATACCCAATACATATTCTATACCTGCCTGATGATCAAGAATTTCTCCCTCTAACTTCAACTCAGCACCATCACTCCGTTTGTGCTTAATCACTGAGCCCTTAAGGCCTATTTTCTCTACAAGTCCTTTAGCTAATACTTCTGCCGAAGGCATGTCGAAAAGCTGGTATTTGATTGATGAGCTACCGCAATTCAATACAATAATCTTCATTATCTTAAAAAGTTCTTAAGTTTAAAACAATCAGTTTATTCGCGGCCAAGGTTTGAGATTGGGCCTTTTTTTACAATCTTTTTACCATCCTGGTACTTGTAGAAACCTTCACCGGTTCTGCGACCCACCATATTAGCCCTTACCATACGTTTCAGTATAGGACATGGTTTGTATTTTGAATCACCAAATTCAGCAAAGAGATTTTCCATCCATTTCAATAACTTGTCCAAACCAATACGGTCGGCTAGTTCAAAAGGACCAAACTGATGTCCCGAAGTCTCCTTCATTGTTTCATCAATATCACTAACAGTGGCAACACCTTCCATCAACAACTGACAAGCTTCGTTAATCAATGAGCAGATCATACGTGTACTGATGTGACCGGCAGATTCGTTAACATGAATCAGTTTACGACCAATCATACGTGCAAACTTAGCCACCATTTCGATCGATTCCTCACTGGTATGCACTGATGGAACCATTTCAACAACATTAACTTTGTTTACAGGACTTACAAAGTGAAGTGCCACAGCTCGATCAGGATAGTCCAAAACTTCAGCAATATCACTAATCATAAGCGTAGCGGTGTTCGATGCAATAATAGCATCGTGACGAACTACACTTTCAATATGACGGAATACATCTTTACGAACCTCTAATTGAGTTCCTTTCATATTTGTATTCACTGCCTCAATAATTAAATCGCAATCTGCAATGCTGCAATAATCTACAGAGCCTGAAATACGCGAAAGAATAAGTTTTTTCTCCCCCCCTGTAAGTCCCCATTTGCTAATGCGATCGTCAAGCATTTCATTTATATCAAGAATTGCTTGTGCCACATGCTCATCGGTAATATCGATAAAAACAACCTCAATACCAGCCTGGCTAACCAGGATAGAAATCTGCTGTCCCATAGAACCGCAGCCAACAATACCCACCTTTTGAATCGAGCCTTTATGTTTGACTGTTTTACTTAAACTGAAATCATCTAATGTTTCGGCCATGATTTATTTAATATTTTATTTTTTTTTGATTGAGTTATCCATTCATTCCAGCTGCCTGATTTGCAGTAATTGCAACCAGATTAACGATATCGCTTACAGAACAACCGCGCGAAAGGTCGTTGATAGGCGCAGCCATTCCTTGAAGGATTGGTCCGATTGCTTCGGCACCAGCCAAACGCTGAACCAATTTATAGGCGATATTTCCAACTTCGAGTGTTGGGAAAACCAAAACATTAGCTTTACCGGCTATATTACTTCCCGGTGCTTTCGAAAGGCCGACAGCCTCTACGATGGCAGCATCAGCTTGAAGTTCACCATCAATCTGAAGTGTTGGATCTAATTCACGAGCCAGACGTGTTGCACTAACAACTTTGTCAACCATTTCATGTTTGGCACTACCCTTGGTAGAGAAGCTAAGCATAGCAACACGAGGTTCAATACCAGCAATGGCTTTGGCGGTTTTAGCAGTTACCACAGCAATTTGAGCAAGCTCAGCATCTGTTGGATTTGGTGAAACGGCACAATCAGCAAATACGAGTATGCCGTTGTCCGTAAACTCATGATTTTTAAAAATCATAATAAATGCGCCGGAAACAACACTAATCCCCGGTAATGTTTTAATCACCTGAAAAGCCGGACGCAACACATTTCCTGTTGAGTTCAAAGCGCCAGCTACTTCTCCATCTGCTTCCTTGTTTTTAATCAGAAGTGTTGCCAAATATAAAGGATCTTCAACTAACTTGTTAGCCTCTTCAATGGTTAACCCTTTACTTTTACGTAATTCAAATAACATCTGAGCATAAAAATCCTTTTTAGGATTATTCTTTGGGTCAATAATCGTGGCCCTGTCTAAATTACTCAGGTTGTTCTCTTTCTGAAACCTCGATATCTCTTCGGGGTTACCCAACAGAATAATTTGTGCAATTCTTTCGCCAAGGATAATATCCGCAGCTCTTAATGTTCGCTCGTCTGCCCCTTCTGCAAGTACAATGGTCTTATTGTACTTTTGGGCATTAGTGCGAATTTCTTCCATGAGTCCCATACTAAACTGTTTATTTTTAGGAGTTTATGATTAGGTTGTTTCCTTTTGCAAAGGTACAGAGTATTTTATACTTTTTCGAATTTTCAACCATGTTTTTCTGTCTTTAATGTATAGAAATTTTAAGTTGTGTATCTTTGCACCAGTTTATGCTACAAGATACAATTACATATGGTCCAGTTAAAGCTGCTTTGCCTGATAGTATTCAGCAAGGTATTCCTCCATATGCTGACGTAAACACCAAACCGTCAGACAGTTTGTTTGCACAATTAGCTTTAAATCCCTTTGCTAAAACCATAGAAAACATTCGGGTATCTGGCCATAACAAACACAGCACACTACACACTGAAAAGTCTATTTTCAATGGGAATTTGCTTCAACCGGATAAAAGTTCACCCTCTCTTATTAACGAAACAGCATATAATTGGCTAACGGTTGTGTTGCTAATTAGTTTTGCTATTTATACTGCTACCCAATTTCTGTATGGGAAAAGAATTGGTCAAATATTTAAGGCCGGATTATCCCGGCGTTATATGAATCAGCTTGTGCGCGATGGAGGGCTATTTGGAGAACGAATTACCATTGGATTAATGTTTATATTTTTCACTACTTCAACC
>Ga0224522_1000461_pt1 | contig 13439 bp, 6 predicted proteins | sample CFST25metaG_FD_182733 | JGI IMG/M metagenome (GOLD analysis project Ga0224522, IMG submission 182733) | Peat soil microbial communities from Stordalen Mire, Sweden - C.F.S.T25 | ecosystem: Environmental > Terrestrial > Soil > Wetlands > Peat | place: Sweden: Norrbotten County, Stordalen Mire...
GGGACAAGTGCATATTATAATGAGGGCGATGCCGTTCGTGGAGTCTTGACTCCGTTGCGTTCAACTGTTGGCCAGCCTTGGTATTCCTACTTCGTTATTCCTACACATGGGATATTCCAGAGTGATGCTGAAGCAAAGGCTTACGTAAATAAAACAGGGACACCTATTCAGCCTAATGCAAAGGCCGGCGACTTAAAGTTTGTGGATTCGAATGGAGATGGGCAGATTAACGATAACGACCGTGTTTATAAGGGTAGTTATTTGCCTAAGACAACCTTTGGATTCAACGGTTATGCAAGTTATAAAGGATTTGATTTCTCGTTCCAGATACAAGGGGTAAGTGGTAATAAAATCTTTAACGCACTTAAATTAACAACGTTGACTGCGGCTGAACAAGGATATAACATGTCGAGAGACATTCTTGGTGCATGGTCACCCACAAATACGGGTTCAAAAATTCCTCGTGTCTCAGCTACAGATCCCAATCAGAACTTTGGATTAACTTCTGACTGGTATCTCGAAGATGGGTCATATCTGCGTATTAAAAATATTACGATGGGTTATGCTATTCCAGGTTCGTTCTTCCAAAAGGTGAAGATGGAAAATTGCAAGGTCCGTTTTTATGTGAGTGCTGAAAACTTATTGACCATTACTAAATACTCAGGCATGGATCCTGAAGTTGGAAATAATGGTATCGATGTAGGTACCTACCCGTTGAGTAGAACATTTAGTGTTGGTGTTAACGTTAATTTCTAAGTTTTCATTTCTATTGATAACGTTCAAAATTTTGAATCATGAATAAGAAAAGTTTAATAATATTCGCTGGAATGTTGATGTTACTGATCACTTCCTGCTCCAAGGAGTTTCTTAATTATAAGCCTTATGGTGAGCCGTCAACTGTTAATTTCTGGAAGACAGAAAGCGATGCAACACTTGCTGCTAACGGGCTTTATTCTTTCTTTACGGCAGACGAGGTTATTAGCCGTGGTTTCTTTTGGTATATCTGTGCAAGTGATGATATGATTGTGGGTCGTGATAAGACACAGGCTGTTAACATGAAAAATTTTGTTGACGCAGGCTCGAATGCTTATACTACACAAAACTGGCCTGACATGTATCAGATAGTTGCCAGAGCAAATGCTATTCTGGTAAATGTTCCTAAAATGAATATTAGCCAGACGACAAAAGATCTCGTGATGGGACAGGCCTATTTCTTTAGGGCGTGGGCCTATATGTGGCTGGCTCCAAGATATGGTGACAATAGAGCGGGAATTCCAATTGTTGAACCCAACCTGCCTGTTGATAAACTGGATGTTGCGAGAGCTAAAGATGTTAGCACGAACTACCTTTATTGTATTGAGGATTTCAAAAAAGCAGCCGATCTGCTTCCTTATTTCGATCAGTTGGCTCCTGCCGATTATGGCCGTCCTCATAAAACAGCTTGTTGGGCCTATATTGCTAAAGCTTATTTGTATAATGCACAGTATGATCCAACGAGTTATGCAAAAGTAGTAGAGTATTCAGATATGGTAATTAGCTCGAAAAAGCATAAACTTTTAACTAATTTTGCTGATGTATTCAAAGTTACAAACAACTGGAGTAGTGAATATATCTGGTCGTTTGTGTCTAATAATATAGCCGGCTCCATTACACCTACTGTATTTCTTGAAAATAAGGGATGGGGTAAATATAATGGTTGGGGTTACTGGCAACCTACCCTTGAACTCTATCAGGAATACGAACAAGGTGATCCTCGTCGCGAAGCCACGATATTGAAATTTGGCGACTCCTTTCAATATTTTGGAGAAGCAAAGCGTTACTCTTCAACAAATTCGCGTTCGGGATTTCAGTTTAATAAATTTATGGATCCTTTCCGTGGATCTGATCCAATCGGAAGCGGCCTTGTTAATCCAAGTGGTGATGCTGCAACTACTGCGCTCAGTATCCCCCTGATCCGTTATGCAGAAGTTTATCTCTTTAAGGCAGAGGGATTGATTATGCAGGGCAAGAATGGTGATGAGCCATTAAATATTGTGCGTGCCCGTGCAGGCCTTTCTGCTAAGACGAATGCTACAATGGCTGATTTAAAACATGAACGACGTGTTGAGTTGGCTGGAGAGTGGGCTGATCGGCATTTCGATTTGGTTCGCTGGAAAGATGCTCAGGCTACTTATGCTAAACCGCTACATGGGAGAATTCATGCAAACCAGTCTGATCCTGATTCTCCATATACTGTTAGTGTTGTTTGGCCGGCCAGAACCTTTGATCCTGTTAAAAATGCTGTATGGCCAATTCCTCCTCAGGAAATCGCGAATAGCAAAGTGTTGGTTCAGAACGCAGGTTACTAATTATTTATAACTTTTTTATGATCTTCAATAATTCTTTTTTGATGAATTATTGAGTTTGTTTACAATTAAATAAGAGCCGGTTTCTCGGCTCTTATTTAATTAAATAAATTCTGTGCTCTTATGGATAAGTTATTTTGGTTTATCAGTAATAGAACGAAAAACACCTTTAATTATTTAAATCAATGACAAAGAAAACTTTTATTCTCATAGGGCTTCTAAATATTACATATTTCTCGGGCTATTCCCAGTACACTACTATAAATGCGCACTCTCATAATGATTATCAAAATGATATTCCTTTCTGGAGTGCTTATTATGCAGGGTTTGGTTCTATTGAGGCCGATATCTGGGCGGTTAATGGCGAGCTGATTGTGGCTCATCAGGAAAATGAGATTAATACAGAACGAACACTCGATCAGCTTTACATACAACCCATTGTTAAATTATTTAAGATAAATGGTGGAAAAGCATGGGCAAAAAATAATAGCACTTTTCAGCTTGTTATTGAACTTAAATCGGCGGTAGAACCAACATTAAGTTTGCTGATTCGCAAGCTTGATCAATACCCTGAGGTGTTTAATCAGAAAGTAAATAAAAATGCCATTCGTGTTACGATAACAGGGAGGCAACCTTCTCCTTCATCGTTTGATCAATATCCTGATTATATATACTTTGATGGCAATCTTAATCAAAAATATTCTGAGACTCAATTAAAACGGGTTCCACTTTTTAGTCTTAACCTGAAAGAATACACAAAATGGAATGGTAAAGCTAATATTCCATCAAATGATGTAAAAAGAATTAGCGCGATTATTGATTCGGTTCATCAACTGGGTAGTAAAATAAGATTTTGGGATGCTCCTGATATTATTAATGCATGGAAAGTATTGATAAATTTAAAGGTAGATTATTTAAATACCGATAAAATATCAAAGCTTGCAGAGTATCTCAATAATTATGATCATACCCAATATAATGCTACAACTGCAGAACAGCATAAGGCATATCAGCCAACATATGCTTATCTCAAGAAACCTGCGCATGTTAAAAATGTGATTTTGCTTATTGGTGATGGTATGGGGTTGGCTCATCTTTATGCGGGATATACTGCAAACATGGGCACACTTAGTATTTTCAACATGCTCAATATAGGCTTCTCGAAAACTTCGTCTGCTGATTCGTATGTTACAGATTCAGGTGCTGGAGGCTCTGCTTTTGCTATTGGAGAAAAAACAAATAACAGAAGTATAGGTGTAGATGCTCAGGGAATTTCTCATGAGAATATCCCGGAATTGCTTTCACGTAAAGCTATTAAAAGTGCCATTATTTCTGTTGGCGATATAACTGATGCCACTCCAGCTGTTTTCTATGCTCATCAATCTGAAAGAAGCTGGTCAGAGAAAATTGCAGCTGATTTTATGCAAAGCTCTGTAGATATATTGATGGGCGGAAATCCAAAAGCTTTTACAAATCGTAAAGATGGTCGAAATCTGCTTGACGAGTTAAAGGAGAAAAAGTTTCAGATCATTACGAATTTTAGCGATATAAATAAGCTGAATAAAGGGAAAGCTATTGTACTTGATGATAAAGCTACCTGCTCAAAAATTGATGGGAGAAGTGATTTTTTGCCCAAATCAGTTGGTCTGTCATGTGGGTTATTGGCCGATTCTCCTAAAGGATTCTTTATGATGGCTGAGGGTGCCCAGATTGATTATGGCGGGCATCGTAATGATATGCAGTATGTGGTTAGAGAAATGCTCGATTTTGATTTGGCTGTTTCGGAAGCATTGAAATTTGCCGACAAAAATAATGAAACACTGGTTATTGTTACCGCTGATCATGAAACCGGAGGAATTACATTACTTGATGGTAATTATTCAAAAGGGATGATAGATGGACAGTTTAGTACAAACGATCATACAGGTGTTATGGTGCCAGTATTTGCATATGGTCCACACTCAGAAGATTTTAGGGGCGTTTATGAGAATACGGAAATTTTCAAGAAGATTATTGCAGTTTTCGGAATCTTAAGAAAGTAATTCTTCTGGAAATATCTATTTTGTAGATGGGTAGATCGTAACCTCTCTACAAAAAAAATGTTATTTTATTTTAGATGTTGATTTAACAAAATAATAACTATATTTGCCCAAAGGTATCTTTTATACACTAAGCGTGTGTATTAATATATAAATCAGTTATTCAATGGGTAAAGAAGTTATTATTCCAAACATTTCTGTCGACTGTGTTATTTTCGGTTTCGACTTCGAAAAGCTTAATGTGTTATTAGTTGAACGCGAATTAATCGACAGTAAGACAGGGGCGGTCGTCATTAAAGATCACACCCTTACAGGTTATCATATTTTCGAGGATGAGGTGCTGGACAGTGCTGCCAGCAGAATTTTGAAAGACCTGACCGGTCTTGAAAATATCTATCTGGAGCAGTTTTATACCTTCAGCGAAATCGACAGGGTTGCGGCTGAAAAGGACAAAAAGTGGCTGGCTTATATGAATAAAGGCTTCGCCGATCGTATTATTACGGTTGGCTACTTTTCGTTGATAGATAGCACCAAAGTAGAGCTTACAGTACACAATCGAAATGCCAGCTGGGTTCCGATAGATGAAATCCCCGGCATGGAGTTGGCTTTCGATCATAAACATATTTTTGATAGGGCTTTAGAGGCTCTTCGCAATAAGGTGAAGATCGACCCTATTGTGTTTGAACTGCTGCCAGAAAGATTTACGCTTACACAATTGCAAAAATTATTGGAGGCGGTATTTGATACGCAGTTAGAAAAACGAAATTTCAGGAAAAAAGTAGGGCAGATGCCTTATGTTGTTGCACTGAAAGAGAAACAGGTTGGCGTGCCACATAAACCTGCACAACTCTATCTGTTTAGTCGCGAAGTCTACGAAAAGACGAAGAAAGAAAGAATTGGTTTGATGTTTTAATGCCTGAGTTGCAGGTGTCCAGGCTTGCAACTCTTTTTTTGCTTAATCTAAGTTCCATTATATAAATAACGCCTATCAGTTAAAAAATACATTCTATGAAATTACATTTTATCGATTTAACAATCATTGTCCTTTATCTTATCGCTACGATAATTATTGGGTATTGGGTATCGAAAAGGGCCTCCAAGAATATACAGTCGTATTTTCTGGGTGGAAACTCTCTTCCCTGGTATTTATTGGGTATTTCGAATGCCTCAGGGATGTTCGATATTGCCGGTACCATGTTAATTGTTTACTGGTTGGCTGTTTATGGCCTTAAAAGTATCTGGATTCCATGGCTCTGGCCGGTATTTAACCAGATTTTTTTGATGGTCTATATCTCGGCATGGTTACGTAGATCTAATGTAATGACAGGTGCTGAATGGATTAGAACCCGTTTCGGAAAAGGTCATGGTGCTACGCTCTCGCATATTATCGTAGTGATCTTTGCCCTCGTGAGTGTGATCGGGTTTTTGTCTTATGGATTTAAAGGAATTGGAAAATTTGCAGCCTCTTTTCTACCAGCATTGATTACAGATCCACATACACTGTTGGCTTATCCTCAGATTAATGAAAATCTGTATGCGTTGATGCTGATGGCGATTACAACGTTTTATGTTGTGAAGGGCGGTATGTTTAGTGTGGTTATTACCGAGGTTATTCAATATGGTATTCTTACCATCGCTTCTATTGCGATCGGTATTATTGCAATCAATCAGATTTCGCCTGAAGCCATTAATGCAGTTTTGCCTGCAGGCTGGAAGAGTATAGGATTCGGTGCCCACGTTGGACTGGATTGGACGCATATCTCGGCTACGGCATCACCCAAACTTCATGCTTTTAATGAATGGATTATGAAGGATGGCTACGAAATGTTTGGCTTCTTCTTTATGATGATGTTGTTTAAAGGAATCTTTCTGGCTGCTGCAGGTCCGGCACCCAACTATGATATGCAACGTATTCTATCTACCAAGAGTCCAAAAGAGGCTGCTAAGATGAGTTCGTTGGTTAGCATCGTTTTGAATCCTCCACGTTATTTTATGATTGCCGGTTTGACGATCCTTGCATTGGTAAACTTCGATACGCTGTATAAAGCTTCCTTAACGCAACCAGACTTTGAAAGTATCTTGCCACATGTTTTGGCTACTTACGTTCCGGTAGGTTTGTTGGGCTTCCTGATGGCTGGTTTGTTGGCTGCTTTTATGAGCAACTTTGCTGCAACGGTTAATGCAGCTCCTGCTTATCTGGTTAATGATATTTACAAACGCTATATCAACCCACATGCCAGCGAAAAGAAATATGTAAAGATGAGTTATCTTGCTTCGATCGCAGTGGTTGTTGTAGGTATTGCTGTTGGTTTTGTGGTTACTTCGATAAATGAGGTGGTACTTTGGATTACTGCTGCACTTTGGGGAGGTTATACAGCTCCCAACGTGTTGAAATGGTACTGGTGGCGTTTTAATAGTTACGGTTATTTCTGGGGTATGCTTTCGGGAATTGGTGCAGCATTATTATTGCCTATCCTTCATCTCTCATTCTTGCAACAGTGGCCTTTGGCAAATAACTTCAGCATGAATGCCTTTCCGGTGATCTTCATTATCTCTATCATCGGTTCTATTGTCGGTACCTTGTGTACAAAACCTGAAGATGATGAAACGTTGATTACGTTTTATAAGCAGGTTCGTCCATGGGGCTTCTGGAGACCGGTTCTTAAAAAAGTATTGGTGCAAGATCCTAAATTCCAAGAAAATAAGGACTTCTTCAGAGATATGTTTAATATCGTGATTGGTATTGCATGGCAAACATCGTTGGTGGCTTTCCCAATCTTTCTGGTGTTGCGCGAATGGCCTTCATTCTTCATCGCAGTTGCGGTAACAGTGGTTACTTCTGTTATTCTGAAGTTTAACTGGTGGAATAAACTGAAAGATTAAAAATATTATTTTTTTAAAATTATAGTTATGAAATTTGGTTCTTTTGACGACACAAATAAGGAATACGTCATTGATCAACCCAAGACACCGTATCCATGGATTAATTATCTGGGTAACAAGGATTTTTTCTCCATTGTTTCGAATACAGCGGGGGGGTATAGTTTCTTTCGGGATGCTCGTTTACGACGTATTACACGTTACCGGTATAATAATGTTCCACTTGATGATGGTGGAAAGTATTTCTATATCAATGATAACGGTTCAGTTTGGTCGCCGGGCTGGAAGCCTGTAAAGGCTGAGGTAGAGAACTATACTTGTCGGCATGGACTGGGATATACGATCATCAAAAGCGAAAAGAATAAACTGGAAGCTGAGGCACTCTATTTTGTGCCGATTGACGATCAATGTGAGGTACAGAAACTGAGGCTTCTCAATAAAGACAGTAAGCCAAAGAAATTTAAGGTGTTCTCTTTTGTTGAATGGTGTTTATGGAATGCTCTTGATGATCAGACCAACTTTCAACGCAACTTCTCAACGGGACAAGTTGAAATTGAAGGAAGTGCACTCTATCATAAAACAGAATATCGCGAGCGTAGAAACCATTATGCTTTCTATTCGGTAAATAGTGAAATCGAAGGTTTCGATACCGATCGGGAGACGTTTCTGGGTATGTACAATGGTTTTGATCAACCCGATGTGGTTTTCAACGCCAAACCTACCAATACGGTTGCACATGGCTGGTCACCCATCGCTTCGCACTGCCTCGAAATTGAGTTGCAGCCGGGCGAAGAGAAGAGTTTTGTATTTGTGTTAGGATATATTGAAAATCCGGACGAAGAGAAGTTTGTGGGTCCTCAAATTATTAATAAGAAACGTGCTGTTGAGATGATGGCTCGTTACGATTCGGTAGAGAAGGTTGATCAGGCGTTGACTGTTCTCCGGAATCATTGGGATGCATTGCTTTCAAACATGACAGTTGATCATGGCGATGATCGTTTAAACAGAATGGTCAATATCTGGAATCCATATCAGTGTGTGGTTACCTATAACATGTCACGCAGTACTTCGTTCTTCGAATCGGGTATTGGTCGTGGAATGGGTTTCCGCGACTCTAATCAGGATCTGGTGGGCTATGTTCACATGCTACAACAGGAGTCTAAGCAACGAATTATCGATATCGCCTCAACGCAATTTGACGATGGAAGTGCATACCATCAATATCAACCCCTTACCAAACGCGGTAATGCTGATGTCGGGGGTAACTTTAATGATGATCCACTCTGGTTGATCTTTGGGGTGGCTGCTTATATTAAGGAGACCGGCGACTGGTCGATATTGGATGAGCAAGTTCCTTTTGATAATGATCTGAATAATGTTGCATCGATGTTTGAACATCTGAAACGTTCATTCTATCATGTAGTTCATCATAAGGGCCAACATGGATTGCCATTGATTGGTCGTGCCGACTGGAACGACTGTCTTAATCTGAACTGCTTCTCGACCAATCCGGACGAAAGCTTCCAGACAACTGAAAACCAGAAAGACGGAAAAGCTGAGTCGCTGTTTATTGCTGCAATGTTTGTGTTGTATGGTGGTGATTTTGTCAGGATTGCTCAAAAGCGTGGGGAAAAAGATCTGGCCCAAAACGCACAAAAACAAATTGATGCGATGGTTGCTTCCATTGATAAACATGGCTGGGACGGCGAGTGGTTTTTGCGTGCCTACGACTATTATGGAGAGAAAATTGGGAGTCACGAAAACGAAGAGGGTAAGATCTTTATTGAATCGCAAGGCTTTAGCGTGATGGCAGGTATTGGTGTGAAGGATGGAAGGGCTGCAAAGGCACTCGAATCGGTAAACAAATATCTGGCATGTGATTATGGAATTGTGTTGAATAATCCTGCCTTTACAAAATATTATATCAACATGGGCGAAATCTCTACTTATCCTGAAGGGTATAAAGAGAATGCGGGTATCTTCTGCCATAACAACCCATGGATTATGATTGCTGAAACAATGGTTGGTAATGGTAACCGTGCTTTCGACTATTATGAACGCATTACTCCGGCCTACCTGGAAGAGATTAGCGATCTGCATAAGACCGAGCCCTATGTCTATTCACAGATGATTGCCGGTAAAGACGCATTCCGTCCGGGAGAGGCCAAGAACAGTTGGTTGACCGGAACGGCTTCGTGGAATATGTTTACCATTACGCAATTTATTCTGGGCATCAGGCCTGAATACGAAGGACTTCTAATCGATCCATGTATTCCTGAGGTTTGGGATGGTTTTAAGGTGACGCGTAAATATCGTGGCATTACCTACCATATTGAAATTTCGAATCCTAAGCATGTTCAGAAAGGGATTCAACAAATCACAGTAGATGGTGCAACGATTTCGTCGAATGTATTGCCGCTCTTTGCTGAGGGAACAGAACATACTGTGATGGTAGTGATGGGATAACAAAAACTTATCTCATTTTTGCCTGCAACGTGTTGCTTATAACACAAAACGGATAGCCAATCTTTTCTGGCTGTCCGTTTTGTGTTATATTAAAAAAACTGGTTATTAGAATTTTTTCGTTTTATTCTATTATTTGTTAATCTCCCATCGATCCTTTTACTTTTGGAGAAACATAAGGACGGGTGGTCTGGTCGGTGGAGGTAATTTCGAAGCGGCCTTGTTGCCTGATGTCTTCAGACGAACTACCGATCATCACATTAAACCATCCGGGTTCGACGATCCATTTCATGTTTCTGTCGAGCATTTCAAGCTCTTTCGGCGTCAACGTAAACTGCACAGTTCTTGTTTCGCCTGGAGCAAGATGGATACGTTCGAATCCACGTAGCTCTTTTACGAAAGAGATGACAGAGCTGACTTCATCATTGAGGTAGAGTTGAACTACTTCGTCGCCCTCCATTTTTCCTGTATTTTTTACATCCACAGAAACCTGAACGATACCGGCAGCTTTTTGTTGCTCAGGGGTGATCTTGAGGTTCGAATACTCAAATGTGGTGAAGCTTAAACCAAATCCGAACGGATAAAGAGGGCCGTTGATGGTGGTTTTGGCAGGTGCCTGTGCACTGGGTTTGAATGGGAAACACAATGGGATCTGGCCAACTGATTTTGGGAAGGTAACCGTTAGCTTTCCACCAGGGTTATAATCGCCAAAAACGATATCGGCAATGGCTTCACTGCCATACTTGCCAGGGAACCATGCTTCGATGATTGCTTTACATTTTTTATTAGCCCAGTTAATGGTAATGGCACGTCCGTTCATTAAAACCAGCACAACAGGTGTGCCTGTCTCCTGAACTTTTGTTAACAGCAACTGCTGATATCCGGTGAGATCCAGGCTGGTTTTAGAATGCGATTCTCCAACGGTTTTGTTGTCTTCGCCGAGGACTAAGATGGCAACATCAGATTTTTTTGCTTTCTCAACGGCGTCATTGATGTCTTTCCACTCGTCAGCAGTAGGTTCTAAAGGTAGAAGTTCGCTCTCAGGCCAGTTCTTATCAACGATATTACAGCCCTTGGCGTACATGATGTTCACATCGTTTCCAAGTTTTGCTTTGAAAGCATCTACTACTGATTTATACACGATCTTTTTCGGGCCATAACGTGAAAGCGACAATGATACATCGGTAGCATTAGGTCCGGCAATTAAGATATTCTTGATTTTCTGTTTGTCGAGGGGTAAAAACTGATCCTGATTTTTCAATAAGATCATTGCTTCATAAGAAGCTTTCTTTGAAACCTTATCAAAATCGGGATTAGAGAAGATCTTTTCTGATTCAGCAGGGTTTTCGATATAGGGTTTATCAAAGAGGCCAAGCCAGAACTTCACCCGTAAAACTTCGCGTACTCTTTTATCGAGGGTCTCCATCGACAAGCCTCCTTCGTTCACTAAATCGCGTAACGGTTTGAGGAAGGTGTCGGGTTCTCTAAAGGTTGTTCTGACATTCATACCTGCCTCGAGCGATTGCTTTACGGCATCCTTCATATCAGGAGCAACATGATGTTTGGTCCAGATAAATTCTACCGCTTCGCTGTCTGAAACTACATATCCCTTAAAACCATAAAGGTTGCGCAATAGCTCGGTCAGGAAATAATAGGAGCCGGTGACCGGAATGCCATCATAATCGTTGTACGAACTCATGGTTCCCAGTGCATGTCCTTCCATGAAAGCTACTCTAAATGGTTGGAGCAACAATGTATGCATATCGCGAAGAGAGATTTGTGGGGCCGTACGGGTTTCTCCATCCCTGCCTCCGATTGGAATGCTATAAGCTGCAAAATGTTTTGGTGTAGAAACAACGTTGTGTGCCTGAATAGCCAATACCTGACGCAATCCCATCTGTGATACAAAGTAAGGATCTTCGCCATAGCTTTCTACAACACGTCCCCATCTTGGATCTCTGGCGACATCAAGAATAGGGGTATATACATTGGTGAAGCCGGCAGCACGTGTTTGAATGGCAGTGATGGTTCCGATTTGCGTTACTAAATCTTTATCCCATGAAGAACCAACGCCGATTTGTGCAGGAAACAGTGCAGCACCGGGGAAGCATGCACCATAAATGCCCTCGTTGGTGAAGTCGATAGGGATGCCCAAACGTGTTTCTTCAATAAACCATCGTTGCACTTCATTGATGTTTTTGACATGTACTGAAGGAGATTGTGATTTGCTAAATGGAGGACGGACACCGTTTGTGTGTTCGTCGATATTGGCAAGGCCATCTTTCCAGATCTTGTTTTTCCACTCGGGAGTAGGAACAGAGTCTTTTAACACATTAGGGAATCCATACAGGGTAACACATTGCCCCGTCTTCTCATTAATTGTCATTTGACTCAGCAAGTCGTTGATACGGAGTTCGATATCCAGTGTAGGATCTTCGAAAGGATCCATCTTTCCGTTTTTGTTGAAATCGATCCATCCTTTTTTGTACATCTCTTTCTTTCCGTAGGGCGAGTATTTCCCTTTATCCTGTGCAAAAAGGGTAGAGGAGATACAAAGCGAAACGAGTAAAAGAACGAGTGTTATTCTTTTTAAGTTAGACATAGTTGTTTGTTAATTAAATTATTGCGATGCTTTTTTGCGAAGGTTTTTTTCTGACAGTTTAATCCAGTGCTCTTGATTTTATTTTTTTTAATGGGGTGGATAATATTTGTGAATTTTAAAATAACGGTTTCTTATTTTTTAGTTTTTCTCCACGTAATAGTGCTTCGAGATAATAGTAATCTGCATAGTTTAGGGGTACATCTACTTCGCTATTCATCGGTTTTGAACCGGTACTGTGAATTAAAATAAATCCCTGGTTCTCTCCAATCTTAGAACGGTATTGACCGGTTAGATTGTTTGTGATTTTATCTGCAATTCCCCTAAAATACTTCCCTTGTGTTGAATAGAGACTCAGTTCATATAATGCTGAGGCCATTACAGCGGCAGCGGAAGCATCACGTGGCTCATTAGGGATATTAGGTGCGTTAAAGTCCCAGTAGGCAATAAGGTCTTTTGGCAGGGTTGGGTTATTGAAAATAAATCCTGCAATCTTTTCAGCCTGATTGAGAAATGCTTTGTTTTTTGTTTCGCGATAACACATGGTAAAACCATATAATCCCCAAGCTTGTCCACGTGCCCATGCCGACTCATTATTAAAGCCCTGATGGGTCGTCTTCTTGATTACGTTTCCTGTCAGGGTATCGTAATCAACCACATGAAAAGAGCTATAGTCAGAACGGAAATGATTTTTCATCGTAGTAGTTGCATGACTGACTGCAATTTTATAAAATGATGAGTCTCCCGATAGACGTGTTGCTGCAAAGAGTAACTCCAGATTGATCATGTTATCAATGATAACCGGATAATCCCATTTCTCTTTGTTATGATCCCATGAGCGGATGCAACCTACTTTTGGATTAAAACGTTTGGAGAGAGTTTTGGCTGACTGAATGATGATGTCGCGATAGCTTGCGTTGTTAGTTAAGCGATATCCATTGCCATAGCTACAATAGATTTTAAAGCCCATATCATGTGTGCCGGCATTGAATTTTTCCTTTTCAAGGTTAGCAGTAAATGCTTCGGCTTTTTCTTTCCATTGTTCTTTGCGGGTGAATTCATAGATATACCAAAGTACGCCGGGGAAGAAACCACTCGTCCAGTCTTTGGCAG
>Ga0224522_1000462_pt1 | contig 13435 bp, 10 predicted proteins | sample CFST25metaG_FD_182733 | JGI IMG/M metagenome (GOLD analysis project Ga0224522, IMG submission 182733) | Peat soil microbial communities from Stordalen Mire, Sweden - C.F.S.T25 | ecosystem: Environmental > Terrestrial > Soil > Wetlands > Peat | place: Sweden: Norrbotten County, Stordalen Mire...
TTATGACTTCGACTCAATCGATTCATATTCGTGATAAGTTGAATGATCTTGGACTCATTAAAGAGGAAGATTACATTCTCACGGACGTCCGTGAGAATTCAAAATCAGGTCCGGGTGCTCCAAGTAAGCACTATATGCTGACTCCAGATGCATTCAAGAAGTGCCTTATGCGGGCTCAGCGTCGTGCTAATCAGCCAGTAGATCCAGTAATCTATGTTGATTACTACTTGCTCTTAGAGAAGATCTTCAAATTGTATGGTATGTATCAAGAATGCTACTCAATGAAGCTACTCTCCATGAAAGACGACAAAATTGATCATCTCATAAAACAGAATGATGCCCAAAGTGAACAAATGGCTGCGCAAAACGCAAAGATTGATGAGCTCCTTGCACGCTCTAAAGAAACTTTGGATACATTGGATGATGTTCAGGAAGAACTCTCTGAAACCAAGGATGATCTCTCTGAAACCAAGGCAAATGTAGAGATTGTCAAGGATCATCTCACCAAGAAGAGTAAGATCAGCACATGCAATCCAAAGAAGAAGCAATTGTGCCACAACTTCGCTGCCACTACATTTGATATGCCTGATGGAACGCGTGTTGTCAAATTCACAACAGGGACTATGAAGCACGTAGAGAAAACAATCTCTAAGCTAATAGCTGAGCAACATCACCAGATTATCATTCCAACGTTTTACAATGCGAATGGAATCGATCTTCGCCAAAATGGTCAAGCTGCATTCAAGATATTTCTCAAGCAACGTCTTGAGAAAATCAATGTATCCAATCTTACTGAAATGCGTCAATTCAATCGAACACTACTCGCTGAGATTAGAGCTTATAATCGTGATCATCCAAACAACAAGCGCGTGTATAAGAACGAGAAACACGATATTCCCAAGAAGTTGAAGCCTGCTGACATTCCAGTCAAATACAACTTAACGACATTCAAGTATCGTAAGAATCCTTACATGTCGTTCAATGAGGTGTTGAAGATCGTGATTGACGTCAATACGGCGACGCAGGAGAGTCCAATCAAGGCATAAGAAATGGTGCATATCTGATTGCTTGTATATCTGATTGCTTGCATATTTGCTTTTTTATGACTAATTCAATTGTAAGGATACTCAATATTATTATACACGAGCTTATCATGTTTGAGCGATATACGAATTCAAACGCTATTGGGCTTTTGTTCTCGGCAAGTTATTGCAAATGGTGTCGGCAATTCGTGCCGATCTTGCAAGACATATATCCAGAATTACAAAATGTAAGTATCGAGATCTTGTTAGTCGGTTCGGATGAACGCAAAGAGATGTTCGAGACATATCGCAACCAATGGCAGTGGCCATCGACGGATTTCGATGATAATCAAATGTCATCACTTCGAGATATCTATGATGTTTCCACTATTCCAGCACTTATCTTCGTTGATAAGAATGGTAATATATTAGATGGATCTGGACGCAACACTATCGAGCAACTTATCCGCACATACGATCCAGAAGAAGTGGCTCACCAATTGGCGAATCGATTATCTGATGCTATTTACAATAGTGACGATTCAGAGTAAAATTGATCAATATGCATGAATATATAGGATCAACTACATTGAAACCATCATGTCGATTACACTTGGACCAATATTCAATGCTCAGCATGGCAAAACGCGCGAATGGAGCATCACGATTTCTCTATTTGATGACAAGAATGCTATCGTTCCAATGACAGATCCAAATGCAACATCAATCGGCAAGGGGTATCACACTGAATATACAACGCTTTCTGGTTATTCTGGTATGAAGATGACGCAATCGTCTCCTACCAGTATTTCCACTGGCAAGAACCTAGGCAGAAAAAATGAAACCACGGTACTCACGCAGGCACTCAAAGAATGTCAAAGTAAGTATGCGGCAAAACTAAAGGCAGGGTATACAGAAAGCATCAACAACATTAACAATCTCGACAACAAAGCATCCAAAAACACAATTCCATTTCCAATGGCAGTTAAGTCATGGAAGAACTTCAAAGATAAGCTTCAGTATCCATTGTTCATTCAGCCGAAGCTCGATGGGGTTAGACTACTGGCTCGTTATGATAACGATCATGTTGAGTTATACACCCGCCGTCTTCATAATATAACTGGATTTGAAAAGATCAAACATGTCTTATTAGATATGTTTCGTGCCTCTGGTTTGAAGACATTCATCGTTGATGGCGAACTGTATTCACATGGAATGGATTTACAAACGATCAGCGGAATCGTTCGCAATGAATCGATATCAGAGGATATCAAAGATCAATTGCAGTATCATGTATTTGACTTCTTTGATGTTGATCAGCAAACTATGCCATTCGCAAAGCGCCATGAGCTACTCAAATCATTCATAAAAGCAATGACAGCATCCTCAGATATGATCATACTCAATCCCACCAGTTTCGCCGAAAATGCGGAAGATGCTGACAAGCTATACAAGAATTATGTAAAGCACGGATACGAAGGCGTGATCTATAAATCAGATAACAAGCCATATGAGTTCGACTTCAATAAGGAGAAACGTTCGGGATGGTATCTTAAGCGCAAGAAGCAAGAAGATGCCGAATTCGAAATCGTTGATTTCACTCATGGCAAGGGCAAGGATATTGATTGTATCGTATTCACACTACAAGGTCCAAATGGAAAGACCTTCAATTGCGTGCCGAATGGGACATACGAATATCGCAAGGAGCTATATACAGAAGCGGAGGCATCATTTGATACTGTATTCAAAGGAAAACTCGCTAAAGTATTGTTTGATGATCTCAGTAAAGACGGAATCCCCTTACGCGGACGAATCATTCAGATTGGGCGTGATCTATCGTTCGATTAAGTGGTAGATTCATTTTTTATCTTAAGCGATCATACACAATATAAACACAATGGCTTTCGTTGTTATTGATACCGAGACTACTGGGCTTCCATATCTTTTCAATAAAAAGGCAACTCGGGAAACACTAACAAATTGGGATCCATGTCGAATGATACAACTCGCATGGATGATTTATAATGACTCCAAAGAATTGGTAAGCAGTCCGTGTTATTTGGTTATCCCTGATGGATTCACCATTCCGATCAGTGCGACCAAAATTCATGGTATTACAAATGCGTTTGCAACTGAAAATGGACTACCCATCGACCAAGTACTCAAACTATTCCAAATGGATTTGAAACTTCATAATGTCAAAACAGTGGTGGCTCATAATATCGATTTCGATTACAATGTGATTCTATCTGAGATGTATCGATGTTCGTTCAATAGGATTTACTGGCGGTCATTGGATACGTATTGCACAATGCGATCCAATATTGCTGCATTTGGTGGCAGATTCCCGAGATTGAATATGCTTTACGCAAAGATGGTTGGTCCTATCGATAAATCGGTTGTGCTACATACCGCTGATGCCGATTGTAAGTTGTGTGCTGAGATTTATCTGGCCACATCTCAATAAGTAGGATTGGCGTATAAGCTTTTTTTATTATTCCTTGCGCTGCTGTTTCTCGAATAGTAGATGCATTAATAAATACATAGATTGCTGCATATGGCAATAATTGGATCGTAGATTTAGATAAAGCATAGTCATGAATATGAATGCGACAACGATGATAAACATATATGTCCAATCATATTGGATTGGATGATGATTTGGATTATTTAGATGATTTGGATTATTTGCGTATGTCTCTCTTGGGGCTGATCGTAGGATATTGAATTTGGGTTGGTGTCCTACTGGATGATCATCAGAGAATATCGTATTTGGTTTCACATCAAATGTGCTTTTAACCTGAGTTGGTATAGGAACACTAACAGGTGCGCTAACTTTAATAGGCTCACTATGTTGCATATTGCTAACACTGGATGGAGCGGCAGTTACTCCATTAAACACATCATTCATGGCTCCGTAATAATAATTGATATCGGATGGATCTGTCCAATCTGAGAACATGGTTCTATGTGGAGCGCGCTCGTATATAAGGATACACATAAAAAATGCCACACGCTGATCAGCTTAATCATCATCGACCTCTCCATTTACGTTATCCTCCATATCATCATTGTCGATATCATATCCATTGAATATGTCAGCATTCTCATCGTCGTTATCATCTTCTACGACGCCAATTATTATTTCATCATCATCGATTTCTTCAGTTGGCATTGCCTTGAGTCGCGCGAAGTTAAATTGCTTGTGGCGTTGGTCTTGTTCAACAATCTTCTTCAGTATGAATTCAATGATTTTGGTTAGAGTTGAATCATTCTTGGATATGATATCGAGTATTATATTGAATATGTTTAACAACATCTCATTTCCATTGAGCGTCTCTGGATATTTTGGCAATTCTGGGAATTGTATGGACTTGAAGTTGGTGCCATTAGATAATAGCTTCTTTAGCAATGTAAAGAATTGTGAATCTGGATGCGAGGTTGTATGGATTGTCATATTCTTGGCAAATATGTAATGTGAATACAATAAACGTGCATACGAATCAATGATTGGAAACGATTTTACTTGTATAGTGGTGTCATCTTGCTTGTTGGTGGTGTCATTATTCTGAGAAGCTTGCTCGCCTAGGTGGTTAAGATCCTTGATATCGAATAGCTTGCTGATATTGGTTGCTATAGATTCTAATTTCATTAGATCGATATCACTCGATGATGACTTAACGACTATTTTACCAACCGGTGACGCATAGTTGATAATATCATGAACATTACTAATTAATGAATTGGTGATCGATGTACGATGATTTAGATATGTGGCAGAATATCGATCATAGTACTTTCGATCCATGTCCCGTAATTGAGATTTCGTGATTTCACATTGGATACACTTACCGTTTTCGAATATATGAGCATCCTTAACTGGACACGAAACGGTATAAAACTCAAAGAAGGCTTTAATCAGCATTTGTTCTGTGAGAGCAGCATCTATCTTGCTATTGTTATCTTTGGATGCTTGCTCAATCTTGATTCCACAATATTCGCACGTGTAGATCATCTTTTTGTCTTTCGTGATGTGCCAATGATGTAGCCGCACTTTCGGATCTACGCAATACGCCAATTGTAGAACATTGAGGCTGAATTCATGTTCTCGTCCATTAATCGCAGGAGATATTTTTATTGGTGTTGTACTCTTGAGTAGTATTGATTTTCGCTGTTCTTGTTGATACTTATCCATGAAATCACTCAATGGTGGAGTGATAACCGATATGAATTTACCATCGAGTGGTTCCAGTGTTGCCAAATCAACCAACGACATATATGATTCGATAATGTAGCGCACGGTGTTGTCTGTTGATTTGTCATTGGGTTGGTACATATTTTTGAATAAGGCATGCGACGTAATGACCAAATCATCATCATTGTTATTGTTATTGTTATTGTTATCTTTGGATGTAGCTTGCTTCTTGCGTTTCTTAGGGAATAGGGAATATATATCGATACCCATTATTTCGAGTATTGTAGTCATCTTTCCATTACCAAAGCGACGATAGATATGTTCAGCATAACTGGTTAAAGGATTATTACGAATATTGAGTTCGAGACGATCCTTGTATGATGGCGTTTTCAGTATAGTGGTATCATTTGCCATGGAATGATTGATGGATCGAAATGCCTCAATCAGTAAAGATTTGATTTTGTCATCGGTGATTCCAATGCGTTTGTATGATGATACGGATTTGATGATCTTCAGTGCGGTTATGAAATCGGTCTTGATTGCGATTCCTCCCTTGGCAGAAATGAGAACATCATCTGGTGATTTGACTTTATTTATGTTCAGCGCAATCAGACCAACCAGTGTATATATATGTGTCAAATACCGAATCATGATTTCCGTATTTTCGTCGTCCTCATTGGAACCACGTTGAATGGTGGATGCTATCTTATCCTTGATCTCAGAAAATATTAGCTTGGCTACTGTTCTCTTATTGAATGGGATTGTATTGGTATTCATATTCGTTGATAGAATAGATACGATACCATTCATGATTATGGTATCATTGGAATCCGCCTCTCCAATTGTGTACTCTGAGACCGTTTTTATGGATGTTTGGATGATATCTTCCGATTTTCCCAAATCAGCTCCGCAATATTTGCAATAGTATGTAAATGATATCTCAGTATCCTCATTGCCTTGTCGGCGTTGATTGGTTAGTTTGAATTTGTTGATGATGTGCTGCTTGGCCCAGTAGATATTATCGCTATCATTGATTGTGGATGTTGGTGCTGCGCTAATGGTTTCGTATAGTTCCACGAGATGAATGCAAATCATTGGATAACCACATAACTTGCATGAATACATTCCATCATCATTCAATGAATTCAGATTGATATAAGGCTCAATATCGTGATATCCAGTCATTGATGGTGGTCCACGTAATGCTTCGATATGTTTAAGATGCTCGCACTTGTTGCGCAAAAGAGCCTCTTGGGCAACGAGATCCTTATCAAGTAAGAGTTTGATATCATCGCGCTCCTTCTCGGGTAATTTGGATATCACGAATCGATTGAATCCAATGAATAATGCTCTCCTATCAGAATAATCAAAGAAGTATGGATACTTGTCTCGACATATCTTTTCCGCTCGGGTGCTTAATAGTTGCTCATGATTCACTAATGCGATGTTGTCTCTGACTTTTAGATTTTGCTCCTTGGCATATCTCAGATAGCGCAAACGTTCCTCCACATCGGCAGATTTAAAGCCTAATAAAGTAATTTGATCGTATAAGAGCCAATTGGCGGTCATCGACAAAACCTCATATAACGACATACTGAATAATGGCGTTATCTCACTTTCTAATATGCTATTCAGATTGGTGATGAACTCCTGATTATTATATGGTGCCATACGAGTGATCTCATTAAATGTGGATGGCGTTTTTGGTAGCATAGGTTGTGTGGCAAACAATACTGACATATCGATTATCAACTTGTCCGCCAATGCACGATTTATACGATTGAATAGAGTGGTATCCTCATATGCTGACTGTTTAATGATGAATAGCTTACCATACGCACTTTGATGCGTTTCAATATTGGCAAGTGAAGATATATCGAGTGGCTCGATACGAAACTTATCGGGCAGCACATTATAGTATTTCTGGTGATATATGGAATAGGATAAATGATTTACTAAGCGATCAGGGAATACGAATCCCAATAAACGAAACTTATCGCCGATAGCAAGACCAGAGCTTCTTATATTTGATTTACGATTGGTTGTATGCTTTTTATCATATTGAATAGCAGGGCTGGCTGCCTGAGAAGTTAATGGAATCCCATAGGTAGCATTAGGAGGTGCTACTACTGGAATCGCGTAAAGTAGCGTTTTCTTAAGTGCCATTAAATGCATAGATGTTGCATTTCTAATGTTCTCACGTTCGTTATCAACGATCAATGCCGTTGCAATATCTAAAATAACATCACGAGTATATCCCTCGGGACGCAATAGTTGCCCCAATATAGCTGTGGTCTCAAGAAATGATCCAGCTGGCCTTGTTATAAATGGAGACGACGTTGTCGGAGCTGACATTGGCTAACTATATTGATCGCGATAAATGACATTGGGGTTGGAGTTGGTAAATAGTAATATTGTAATCACGTTATTGTAATACGAATTTATTCATATATAGGATTTACTTGCCATGAGCATGCAACAAACATTAACCAACGAGAAGACAGTATTGACGCTCCTTGATGTATGTGGATCGTGCATCACCGACGTTGTATATAATTTCCTATTTGATCGAGCCATCGCCATCCATGAACGGACCAATATGGGATTGACTGAGGCATATCGACAGGTATTAGCCGAATATGTAATGGAAAGTGATAGCGCTAAGTTTTATAGTGTGCTGCTAAATACGCTCCATCATTACGTTCGCATCAGCACGGTATTCAACACAATATCATATCCGGATTGCGTTTCTTTGTATGCGGCATTATTCGTTCCACATATGTACATTCAGTCGATGACGGCAGAACAGAAACTCAACATTTTGACCATGGTCATCGGTAATACTATCCGAGAATTCGCAAATGACATTCTCAAGGAACATCTTGGCGGTATCATCGATGATCACCAAGATCCAATTAATATTGAGCTACTACAAGATTCGGTACTCAAGATATTGATCAAGCAGCGTGATATCAGCTATGATAGATTCATCGAATCACAGAAGCCCAATAAGAAGCCCAATAAGAAACCCACTCGTACTAAAGAAGCAATTCCGCAGAAATCGTTGGTCAAGCTGACCGACATATTCAAGAAATCTATCAACCGACGAACCTTATTAGAAAAGAAAAATGCTACATTGATTAGTAAAAACAAGCAGCTCGTGAAGCAGTTCGACGAGCTTAAAAAGATGTTCTTGGCGCAGATAGCTGCTCAGAGAGAACAAACCGCTATTATCAAGGAACTCGAACAACAACTGAAGAACCAAAAAAAGCCAAGCATTGAAACAATGAATTTGGACACTTCATATCCGGATACTCAACTGGGAGGAGACTTAGGAGGAGGAGATTTAGAAGGAGGAGATTCGGCAGATGGTGATGAGGATATGTTTTCATTCGGAGTCAGATATGTTGATGAGGACTGATCTTCTGGAGCGAATACGGAATAGTTTATTATGGGTGTGGCTAGTGCGGCCTCTTCTTCGGCTAGTGCGGCTTCTTTGAATTTGTCGAGGCGATAACGGTGCTTGATCAATATATTATTCATTGACAGACCAGCTGCGATAAGCACATATGTTGTTATAAGATGCTGGACCATCATTGCTGCCCGATCACAATAAAATCGTTTATCATACATGAAGTCCATTATCCAGATCAATGCTAATATCAGCAATGCTAAGATGAATGGATTGTATACGAGTGGTTTGAGTACTGGACTATCCCAAATGTACCCAGATACACTTGCCGTTATCTTCTTACCAGAAATCACTGCGGTATCGTCCATTGTTGGTTATATATGATATAAACCAAAATTGACTCAAACATACTCAATATATAGATACCATGAAATGCCAATTCTGCGGCAAACGAGCATCTTATGGCAACCCAGATGATAAGAAAACTCTTTATTGTAGGCCACACGCCAAGGATGGTATGATAGATATCAGAAGCAAGCACTGCTTGGACTGCAATAAAAGACCATCTTATGGCAATCCAGACGATAAGAGTGCTACATACTGCAAGCAACACGCTAAGGATGATATGATAGATATCGTAAGCAAGCGATGTTTGGATTGCCATAAGCAACCATCTTATGGCAATCCAAATGACAAAAATGCCACGTATTGCAAAACGCACGCGAAGGATGGAATGATCAATATTGTTAGTAAGCGCTGTTTGGATTGCGATAAGATACCAGTTTATGGTAATCCAAATGATAAACGAGCGACGTATTGCAAGCAGCACGCGAAGGATGGTATGATCGATATCATGAGTAAGCGCTGCTTGGATTGCGACAAGCGATCATCTTATGGCAATCCAGATGATAAAAGTGCTACATACTGCAAACAACACGCGAAGGATGGAATGGTGGATATTGTCAGCAAACGCTGCTTAGATTGTTATAAGCAACCATCTTATGGCAATCCAAATGATAAGAGCGCTTCCTATTGCAAACAGCATATGAAGGATGGTATGGTATATATCCAAAGCAAGCGTGGGTTGAGAACCTATAACAAGAATGGAAAGCGCGCCAGAGAATCGTGTTCAACATCTCGCAAGCGCAATAAGACTACAATGATAGATATTCCTGATAGCTCTCAGAATTATATCGAGGCTAACCATGTTAGCCAATTCGCCACTACGTGGCTCGATGAGTTGCTATTCGATGATGATGATTTATTATTCGATGGCGTATTCTTCAATGAATAGATAAGTGCTCATTTTTTATACAAACCTACAAAATTGACATATATGCGCTAATTATATAACCATGTCTCGCACCACAATATCGATGTTTCTGTCCCATGCGGATACGCTCAGTGTTGAATTTGGGAAGCGTGTTATGGATCCAAATGAGATACAAGATCTGCTTTACAGTTTGAATACCATAATTATCCCGAATAGTGAAATCATACAATCATTTGCGAGGATGTACTACTCATCATCCAAGGATATTACTATGAAGGTACTTGGGACCAAGCAAGTGGTTTCAATCAATGAAACGACGAAGAGATTCAAGATCGATACATCAATAACAGCAGTTTCTACTAAAACTACTCCCATTGATGCCATTTCTCGCACAGCCGAGCGAATCGAACTCAGTAAGCAATTCAGCAACATTCTAATAGCGAATAGCAATTGGTCTATTCGTGTTAGTCTGATCAAGCAACTCAACAATCCAAGCGAATTCGCGACCAAACTCAAAACCGCAAAAGAGATGCTTGTCGATACTCCACTTGATGTTATGAATCCAGATGCTTTTGATTTCGTAATCGTAGAATTGGTGCGCACTACAAATGAGCCAATTACTCCGTCTGAGTTGACAGAACTCATTCAATTGGTTCAATTGGATAACAATGATCAATATCAAGAATCTATATTCGCGATCGCAAAGGACATTTATCGTGATAGTAAGATCATTGCACGATTCCGTCGCGAATCAGGATTTAAGCGCCTTTGCCCAAATCCGGTAGAGCTGAATCGCCCAATCTACTTCAAGCAGGTACTCCCGCATATCGATGAGTATTATATTACTGACAAGATGGATGGTGTCCATGCCGTTTTAGTCATCGATGAGATCTTTCGTCGATCAGGCGGCAAGAAGATTCATCTCGGTGCGCATATCTACGCAGTGTCAGATCAGATATATGAAATCTCTCCGATGATGATCCCAGCAAAGACATTCATTGAACATACTGTTCTCGATACCGAGATGATGACTGACAAAAATGGTGATCGCACATTTCATTGCTTTGATGTAATCGCATTAGCGTCGAAACGCATCACAGGATTACCATTTGAGCAACGTTTCGCGCAATTCAAAGCAGTCAATTCATTAATGAAGAAGCATGCCGTTGGTTCGGTTAAGGAATTCATCCACTTAACCAAGGAAGACTATTGCACGCAAATAACCCAATTCTATAATAAGAAGCGTGATTACAATATCGATGGAATCATATTCACACCAATGGGAATGTTTTACAAGGACGCGGTAAAGCAACGCAAGAGTAAATTCGATCGCATCTACAATACGGAATACTCGAACACGATATCGTTCAAATGGAAGCCACTCGATCAACTAACCATCGATTTCTACATGATGAAGCATCCCACGAAAAAGGGATCATACATATTATGCAGCGGGGTAGATCGTAATACATTTGACAAATTGAGATTGACGTTCTTCGATGGATATGTGGCGCCAGCAAGTCCGAATGCATCCAAATACTTCCCAATTCAATTTGAAACATACGATGGCGCATTTAATTATGTATGGACACCACCAGATAAAATACCCAAAACACTCGATGGTATGGTAGGAGAATTCAGATTGGCAGATAAGAAGCAACCTCTCGATATACCTCAATTGATTCGTTTGCGCACAGATCGTATTCAGGATGTCGCCAAGGGAGAATATTATGGAAATGCACTTCGCTATGCCGAACTGATTTGGCACAGCATTTGCTATCCGTTAAAAATTGAAGATTTGTGCTCACCGATTAGTTCAGCATACTTTGCCGTATCTGACGAAGATGGATGGTACAAAGCCAGTCGATCATTCAACTCATTCGTGAAGACTTATCTCATGGAAACATATCTTCCACCAACAGGCAACGCCAGATTGATGGATATCGCGGCAGGACGCGGGCAAGATCTTGCCAGAGCGATCGAACTTGGATATACTGAAATCGTAGCACTTGATAAGGATACCGATGCATTGAGTGAGTTACTCGATCGTAAACACAATTTACGAGTGCGCTCCAAGAATGCGACAGCGAGTATCCATATCAAGAAGATAGATCTTGAGGATAGTATGGAAACGACGACTAAGGCACTGAAGCTACCAACCAAATCAGCGGATAGTATCATGATCAATTTCGCTATTCATTATATTTGCCATGCTGCTTCCGCGGGTAAGCAAGATCCAATTACTGAGTTTGCCAAGTTGTGCGCATTCTATTTGAAATCGGGTGGAAGAGTCATGATTACAGCGTTCAATGGTGAGGACATCTTCGAAAAGCTTAAGGAAGCCAATGAGTGGAGCATTGAGGAACACGATAGAGTGAAATACTCAATCAAGAGGGCATACAGCTCAGACGAACTAACAAACAACGACCAAGGAATCGATGTATTGCTACCATTCTCTAATGGGAATTACTATCGAGAGTATCTTGTTAATTACCAATTCATTCAGAAAATGTTCGAGGAGAACGGATTCGTGTTGGTGAAGACCGATGGGTTTGGATCACTCATACGCACGTATAAGCAACAAAACACACGCGGATACAAGGAGCTCACGCAAGGGGACAAGGATTATGTGGCATTGTATGGATACATGATATTTGAAAAGAAGTAGATAGATATCTGAGTTAATACATATGTGAGTAAATAGATATTTGCCTGCTTGATGCTTTTTTTGGGATGGAGATAAATATATGGAATATCAATTTATTTATGTTATCAACCATATATAAATGTATCGACCATCAATGTATCACCATCGACCCCCAATGTATCATCATTGGCGACCACCGATGTATCACCATCATCGACCACCGATGTATCGAAATATACAACTACGTAATTACCAACCACAAATACGCCAATATGAATCGATGAACTGCTGTCAACCAATGCACCATTGCTGTCAACCGATGCACCCATTGCGGTCATTCAATGCATCATTGCGGTCATTCAATGCATCATTGCGGTCAATCAATGCATCATTGGCATGACTTCGACTGAATGGGCTTGGTCTTGTGAAAGTGAAAGATTACCTGATCGGAGACGTCTCCGAGAATTCAAAGACATTCAAGAAGTGCCATTTGGGCTCTTTTTATGGTATCCCTTTAAAATTGAACGAATCCATATCTAATATAGGATATCACTTATTTGAACCTTAACCACCCACCTTCGCCAATATGGTTGGAATCTACCAATATGCCAAGCAATATGCCCTTCGCCTCGCAGATGGTCTTACTAAGACTGATTTGATGGAGTTCTTTGGGAATGTTCATGATCAATATTATCCAGAAATGGATGTATCGTTCATGAACTACTTCTTGGAGATCGCGGATCAGGATGGTGCGTTTGTGGTGCCACATGGTAAGTTGCACGAATATGGGGTAATGACGTCGACTGAATCTGGTGATGTTAAGAAGAAGTTAAATGCTCTCGGACTTATAGAAAAGGAAGATTACATTCTCGGAGACGTCTCCGAG
>Ga0224522_1000464_pt1 | contig 13419 bp, 13 predicted proteins | sample CFST25metaG_FD_182733 | JGI IMG/M metagenome (GOLD analysis project Ga0224522, IMG submission 182733) | Peat soil microbial communities from Stordalen Mire, Sweden - C.F.S.T25 | ecosystem: Environmental > Terrestrial > Soil > Wetlands > Peat | place: Sweden: Norrbotten County, Stordalen Mire...
AGGACAAAACATATTCCTCAGTAGCTCAGTTGGTTAGAGCAATCCCGACAAGTCGGGATTAATCCGTGGCCAATTAAGTTCAAGAAGGACAAAACATATTCCTCAGTAGCTCAGTTGGTTAGAGCAACGGACTGTTAATCCGTGGGTCGTAAGTTCGAGTCTTACCTGGGGAGCCAATAAGGGGATTTATCCTCTTTTTTTTTGCTGCCATGTTTTATATATATATTATTTACTCAGAAAGTTCTGACAAGTACTATATCGGTCATACCAATGATCCCTTAAGAAGACTCAAAGAGCATAATGAAGACGTCAAAAACAGTTTTACATCTCATTACAGGCCATGGATGATGAAAAAATATTTTCCTGTTTCTGAATCAAGGGGCGAAGCTAAGCAGATTGAGAATTATCTGAAAAGATTGAAAAGCAGAGTTTACGTTGAAAGATTGATAAACTCACCAGAGGAATTTGAATCCATGGTAAAAAGGGTTAGAGCAATCCCGACCTGTCGGGATTAATCCGTGGGTCGTAAGTTCTCCCGATAAATCGGGATTACCTGGGGAGCAATTAGAAACGAATAAAGCCTTGATACATAATAATATCGAGGCTTTTTTATTTTTATCTACTGAAACTATACTGAAACATTTATTCAGTTTAAAGCTATTATGTTTATATGTCCCAACTTACCAAAGAATGTCAATTGAGGGATTTTGGGGTTGAAGACAGTATATTTAAGATGCGAGATTAAAGGATTAATTCTTCTGTAGGTATTTTTTTTAAAACAACATCATCAAGCATTTCAATAATAAAATTGTGATACCAATCGTGGGCTTCATAAACCTTACTAAGTTCAGCATTGGATATTATAATACTTTGTGAATCTTTTGGATGAGTAATTCGATTCCTTATTCCAAGTGCTTCTTTAAAGATATAGTATCGGCTATCATTGATTAATTCTTTATACTGAGACTCTTTTTTAAAATGTTTTGAATAAGTCAAATAAGTAAATTTAAAAAGAGATTCGAAAGCGAAATATCTCTCCTTTATTCTAATCATTCCATTAGACTTAATTTCTATTGATTTTTCTTTTAATAAAAAGATTTCCTCGTTTGATAGTTCTATTTGATTGTACTTGTGCCAAAGTAATAATATTTGCCTAGTTGAAAAGCTTAAAGATTCAACCATGCTGAAAAATGTTGTTATGTAATTTCTCTTTAATTCAGATCTATTTTCTTCTTGTTCAATCTGTTTACCCAGTTGGACAAGCTCATTATGCAATTTACCCCATATAAAACCCAAATCAATATCTTCTACCTCAAAATTCTTTATTAATCAAATAATTGTTCCATTAAAATTATGAAATTAAATTCAATTAGCATAAATTTGGTATGCTGTATTAAACGTGTAACAATTAATAATATATAAGGATTCTCCAGGCGACACTCATGCTTTCTAAGCGTAGACGAACACATTCTCTTGCAGACATTGACTTTCACAACGAGTGTCGCCTTCTTTTAAGCAAAAACCCCCGGAGTTTATTTCCGTGGGCTGACTCTTGCTACATCAATAAATGATTTATTTATTTAAGATTTATAACTTTCATTCTCTTTATTCCACCTCCTAGTTTGATAAAGTTCAGGATATATAGACCAGACTCATACTTTGAAAAATCGAGATGCTGCTGTGGTGAAATAACCTTTTCTTTTCCCAGAAGTACTCCCTGTGAATTTAAGATATTAATAGTCTTATAATTTTCATCTTTGTATTCAATGGTAAGAATTCCAGAAACAGGATTAGGGTAAATGCTCATTCCTGGATTCTTGATCTCATTATTATTTATGGTCAGGCCGTCACTATAGATTTTTAAATTTCTCAGATAACCCTTGAAAAGTGTGCCATTACTTTTGTTTTTCACCCCAATTGATTTATTGGCATAAAGTCTATTGAAAGTAAAAATCCCTTCACAAACCAGTGTTCCATCAATATATAATAGCCCTTTGTTTGTTGAACTATCATAAGATATTGCTGCAGAGTGCCATACATTCAGTGTGCAAATAGTTGAACCTAGTGCAACTACATTAAAGTTATCTGCATTTAAAGAGTAATGCCCATTCGATAGAATAGCAAAACCAAGCCATCTGTCAATAAAACCAGCTCCAGCGACAATAACTGGAATATATTCATATTCTGATGATGAATATTGTTCAACCTTAAACTCAACATAGAATTTTACCCTGTCATAAGAAATTTGATTTATTACAGGAGTATATACATCATAAAATCCCTCGTTTTCAAAAATGCCATTACAATAAATACCTCCGTTGCTAAACGGGGCATTAATTATGGTCATATCAGGATAATTTCCTGTAATATCACTGGCATTGGAAACTAAAGGATAATGAGCGATAAGGTTCAGTCCATAACCTGTACCATTTTGAATCACAGGTACAATAACAGAGTTAACCCCGGAGGCTGAAAAGGTTATATTTGCACTTCTCGGACTAGTCGAAGTATTGGTGCTTGTTACTGTGTAAATAAGTGTCCCATTCCCATTTCCATATGATGATGATAAATCAAGCCAATCTGCATCATCTGTAGCTGTCCAGTTTGTATTTGAAATAACATTAATGTTACCTGTTACTACAGATGTTGAAACTATTGTTAAACTTAATGGTGCAACTGACAAAGTCTGGCCACCAGCTGAAGGTAAAGTTACTTTAAAAGTTATAGTTGTCCCCGCAGTGGTAACATTTGAAATATTTAATCCTCCTGGACTTCCATCCTGAAGAAAACTGTTTGGATTTGTGCCATCATTTATGCCAATTCTCCCCACTGAGGATGAAAAAAAAGCATAATCTGGATAGCCATTTGCCGCCGTAGTTCCACTTGGTCTGTAAATGTAAACTTCATCAGGTGGTCCGTTTCCATTGCCGGTTCTCCGGGTATCAATTCTGTAAACGATTAAACCGGATCCCGGAACATTTGTTTCAAATGTACCGGATTTGTTTCTGTATTCTACTACAAAATATTCAAATGCCGAATAAGGTGAAGCTATCTTATAACAATTGTTTACAGGTGAGGTTACAGGATTTAAAGTATAAGTTCCTGTAGTTGTAATCTCAGGGATAGTACTGATCCATTTATAATTTGAATATTTCCATTTCATATACATAAGCATATGTCCCGATCCAGATTCCATAGGATCCCAATTCACAACCGGACCTATATAAACTCCCATATAACTTGTATAGTGATATAAGTCTGGAGAACCTATAATATGGAACATTTCATGGCAAAGTGTTTTTACACTCGTTTGATTTTCAGGTTGAACAATACCAGTACCCACTCTTTTCCCATTTATATATACGTTACTGGGTAAAGCAGCTCTGGCATGTGACCATAACAATTCATTCCAGCCACTTGAACCCGCTCTTATAATAAAACAAACATTATCTACATTCCCATCTCCGTCACCATCCAGATTTGTTGATGCGGGAACAGGAGAATTGATATTTATCCAATTTAACGCATCAACGAGTAATTGATCCTCTCTTGCAAATCTATCAGCACTAATTGAACCTCCGGTGTAACCAATGGGATTAGTAGTTTCATTGAAAGGTTGAAAGTAACCCCTTGGATGCGAATCTTGATAAGATAAATTTGTAGTCAAAGCACAAGCAGGACTTTGAATACTGCTAATAATGAGATTATCATAGGAAACTTCCTTGAAATATGATTTTAGAGAAACACCCGTTGAAGGATTGAATTTATCCTCAAAAACCTGCCTTGTGTCCGTAAATTCAGTATCATCTAAAAATCGAATATAAACAACTAGATTATACAAATTACCAGTTGTGGAAGCATTAGCTGTCCCGCTTTTGCTTGGCTGGTAATTAAGCATTTTACTCCTTGTTTGATCATACATTGATTTCGAAATCTTAGCCCATTTGGGTAATCCCACAGTTGCGGGGTCAACCTTATTAACTAAATATTTAGAGGGTTGTATCGATTCGCCATTCTGTTCAGCATAGTAATAATATCCATCAGGAGCTTGAATGATTGTGAATCCATTAGCATCATGAATCCAGTTATAAAACTCATCTCCAGTTACAAAGCAATTGATAGTTTTCCCGTCAGGCTGAGTAATTGAATATGGTAACTTTTCAATATAAGCTGCTTTAATAAGTGATAGCATAAATAACAAACCTAAAATTAGCAAGGCTCCTTTTTTCATAGCCTGAATATTAAATTAAACATTATCAGCACATTAAAAAATTAATAGGAATTCAAAATTTTGTCCACATGCCAAATGGCGGTAAAAAAATTATTACTAATTTCTAGTTTATCCTCTAGCAATTTACAGAATTACTATACTGTTTACCTATTTTTAATCAAAGCTAATAATTATCAGGAATAGTTATTCTAAGTAGAATTAAAATGAACCTCAAAGTTTATATAACAAAACCCCCAGATTTCTCCAGGGGCATCATAAAGAGCTGTATTATTAAAGACCGGGATCAGCATCACTAAATATATCTGAAAGATCATCTGCTAGTTGATTAATCATTTCCCAACAATCATCACAAATATTTACATTGTTAGAAGAAATGTATCCTTCTGACATAAGTGCAACACTCTCATCACTTGGACAAAAGTATTCACCACAATGTTTACATCTAATTTTCATAGTATTAATTATATAAGTCCATTATCTGCAAAACTGTAATAACTACCCTCACCTGTAATAATAAGATGGTCAAGCAACTGAATATCCAGCAGGTTACCAGCTTCTTTAATCTTATGAGTGATCTTCGTATCTGATTAACTTGGGTTCAAATTCCCGGATGGATGATTATGACAGACAGTTTCTACCGGCTAAGGGTGGTCAATATGCCCGTTTTTTTCAATCAATCACCACTTACTGTAGATTCGCCAACTGGAAGAGTAAAGGTTTTCTCCTCTATTGTTAATCCTTCAAAATCTGAAGGACCATACAAAAGTCCATCTTTTGTTGCCAGAAAACTTAGATAGGCATCACGTGGATACACTTGTTTAAACTTGTTGAAAATAGAATCCTTATCAAGAGATTTGAATGTAGCATCTTGAATAGTAAATAGATCAACCTTAAACTTAAAACTAATCAACTCTGCTGGTTTAGCAGTTGGGCTTACATCAATTTTCTGACAACAATTAGTAACTTAAAAAACATTTTTAATTTGTTCATATATTTAATAATATCTAACACTGTCTGCCTGAAATCCCGGTGTGAATACAGCTGTGATTGGTTTGTTTACAAAAATCTTATAAATATGTCCCCATTGGAATGCTGTAACATCAATCTTTATACGAGTTCCATCTTTTCTGTAGAACACAAGAGCATTATCTTCCATCCAGCCCTCCCAGTTATATAAATATGTTAAATTAGTATTACGATAACCATCTCTCATGCTGGCTACCCATAAAACATTTCCTGGAGTCATAAGCTTCATTAATCCTGTAGGATGATCACCTGACCAGTCAATTACATAATAGGGATCAGCAACTAATATAAGATAGCATGTTGGAGTTAAAGTTATTGGTACAGTTTTAGTATCAGCAGTAATAGTTATTTTTTGAGAAAGTAATTCAAATGACATATCTTGACCATAGATATCTCTACTTCCACTATTTCCACTTAATGTATATTCACCAATAGGAAGCGTAAATGATTCCTGGTCTATTGACTGATACCAGTTTCCGGTTAAGGGATGATAAACAGTTCCATCTTTTGCTGTAAAAATTACACTATCACTATTGAAGGGATACCAATACTTAAATGTATTGAAGATAGAATCATCACTAAGCCCCTTAAATGTAGCATCTTTAATAGTAAATGCTGATACATTAAATTTAAAGCTAACCATCTCTGCAGGATTAGTAGTAGGGCTCATATCCTTCTTCTGACAATTCGTTAGTGTAATTAAGATCATTGTTGCAATTAGCAACAAATACAATTTTATTTTTTTCATCCTTTTGTTTTTTAGTGTTATTGATTATTTAATCAGATCCACTTTGACAGAGTCAGATATACAAGGTGGATTCGTAACACGTTTATCTTTGCTCTTACAAATACATTTAGTCCATTCTGGATATTCACCCCATTTCTGTATATATGGATGTGGATGTTCACATACATCATTATCATGATCATATTGTTGAGAAGGCCCGGCAATATGGCAAAGGCTGCACTTACAGATAGTATTATTCCTCTTTTGTAGAACCCAAAAATCTAATAGCCCAAAGTTTAATCATAGTAAAACCGTCAATAAAAAATAAGTTTGACAATTTTCTTTAGTTAATAAAAAAATCTATTACAAAAGTAGGTAGTTATTCCTACAGAATGATTACACTATTCCTTAAAAGATTTATATGATTCACATAGGAATGCTTGGAGATATAATGAAGTTGTGAAATAGTTTTATAAACTATTTGTTTTATTATTGACATCTATAGGGAAATGTTCTATTGAATCAAGGTCCCAATTCTCCATAAATATGTCAAATGCATCCTTCGAGCATTTGACCTGTCGTCTGTCTGAAGCTTTGACCTTAGTACTATAGACGAGTCTTACTTCAGATATAGTTATCTGTTGTGTTTTCATATAAGTTTGATTAGTGATTAATTAGAAATGAAAAAGCCTGGTCCCAAAGTCCCAGGCTGTAATCGTTGTTATTAATATATTGATAAATAAATAGTTAACTTAAATACTATTCGTGGAATATGTCATAATTGCCTGTTATTAAGATATTTACGATAAGGCAGCCTGATTTGAAGGTTATACTACTGAGTTGGAGAAAGTGTCTCAAATGGGCTAGAAATAGCCTTAAATCGCATTGTGAATACATATATATTGTTGATATATTGCGTTATACAGTTGTTGGAGTTAGAGGGGGCATTGGGAAGATACTTTTATGAATTGTGATATATGCTTAAATTAAACCAAGGCATTAATCAATATCGAAACTATTTTTTATAATTTTCCCACTCAAGATATTTGCATAAACCCTCAAGATCCGGGAAAGCTGAATATGAGTTAATACCATAAGTATCAAGGGTTTTAAGTATTTCTTTTCTCAGTTTTTCATCAGCATTCTTAAATGTTATTTGATACAATTTGCTTCTACTTGCTAATTTAAAGTTCAGTCCAGTAAACTTGTCTCTTCCTTTGTTATAATAATGACTTGTGAACCAGCTATTTTGTGAAACAATCCGTTTAGAAATATGTTTTGGTTGATATACAAGTGTCTTAGTTTGCTCAAATGGGTTGGTTGTTTCAGAATTGACAATTTCATCATACTTTACTGAATAGCACCAAACTGTTCTTACAGTCTTTTCATTCACGTCTTCATTAAAAGCGAACCATAATGCGAGTAAAGGATTCTCTGTCTAATCCAATAACCTAGTAGGCAAAGAATGATGTTGGGCAAGGACTAATAAATCCCAATCGGTTAGATTTGAAGCATTTAAATGAGGAATACATAATCTTTTGAACTGATTAAATACTCGCATCTCAACTTCATATCTATTATTTATCTTAAAATTATCCCTTGCAATTTTAGGATACAGTGGTTTGTTAACAGACTGTCCCCGATATAACATCATATTATCTTGATTAAAATCAAGGAGATATGATTCTGCTTCTTCAATTCTCTTTTGAAAGTCTTGAATTGAATTGACATCTATAATTTTTATTTTATCAATACTCATTGTTTAAAAGATTATACAGTAGAGAAGTGTTATCAATTTTAACTATTTCTTCAGTAAGGAAACTCATGAAAAAAGTAAAATGTTTTCCTGTTTATATCAAAATTAATCTTTGGTCCAACTAAAAACAATTTTATTTTTCACCTCCCAAAATCCCATGTAATTAAGTTGCACAATTGATATCTTGATCTAGCGGATTAAAACAAATTGCAATTTGAAATCTATTATTTAATGTGCTGTTTTAATGTGTTTTACGTAACATTATTGTTTCTAATTCGTATGCAATTATTCTGCACAGGTCGTGTCAGTTTAATCCGGCAAACGTGGCTCAAATGGATCCAGAATATTCACCTACAATTTTAATATCATACAACAATGAAAATACTAAAAACACATTTTAGGAAGAATGATTTATACTATACTTTAATCTGTAGAAATGATAAGGTAGCGATGTACGAAACAAGACAGGAAGAAGACTCAGATCGTTGCCATTATGAAGTAACCAGGATTTATGTAAGACCAGCACATACCGCATTTGGGGTAGACTTTGAAGAGGCAGAAGTTTTAACAAGTAATGATCAATTCTTTTATGACGGTAGTGGCTCATTTATTAAAAAGGATAAAGCAATGAAGCATTTTCTTCAATTATCAAAAGACTTATACCGTGGTGAAAAACTGCCTAACCGTTTAGACTCTGATCTTCCTGAATAGGATTGTTCCAGACAGCAGCAATTAATCAAAACGGGGGTAGCTGTTTTGGGGTACGGTAGGTCATTTTTAAGGGGGAGGTCAGGTATCAACCAAATAATTTGACAATATTTTAATCTAATGAGTGAGAATTGGGGACTTGGGAGGGTTATTTTGATATATCGTGACAAACAACTTACTTGGTAAGTGTTACCAAGCGTTACTAATTTATATCTTTATTGATGTGGGGAATCTCAAATTCTTAAGGTGAACATTCATCTTGTTGGCAGGTTTTATTTTGTTGTTCTAATGGTTATTTAAATTACTTCGTTGTAATTTCTTATTACCACTACTCATATCTTAATGCCTCAATCGGATTTCTATTGGCGGTCCGGTAATAGTTTATAGCAGCAATTAGTGCAACTACAAGCAGTATTGAAAGGCTGCACAGAACAAATATTCCATAGTGAAGCGGTACTTTTATAGCAAAATTTTGCATCCATTTGTTTACTGTAAACCATGCTCCAATCAAGCCTGCAAAAACAGAAGGAATGGCTATGTATTCCAACTCGAGAATAAAGATCCTCAATATATTTTGTAAAGAAGCACCACTGATTTTTCGTATGGCCACTTCTTTCTGGTGCCTGTTGGCTTCATTTGTTGTATAACCCAACAAACCAATAATACAAATGAGTAAAATAACTGCATTACCAGCCATCAGTGCGTTACGAAATCCCTTTTCACCACTATACTTATTCCGGAGTTCATCTTCAAGGCTGCTGACAGAAGCATCTTTTTGCGGCATACCCAGATTAAAAACATCGGTAATCTTTTTTATCATACCATTTCCTGCCCCTTCATGAACTTTTATCAGAATTAAAAATGAAGCCGCAGGCCGTTCAATTTTCAATTGTTTAAATTTTTCTTCAGGCAGATAGAAAAACACCGAAGGTCGCGAATCAGGATCTGCCAAGGAATTAACAATGAAATCAGGAAAGACACCGCATATGGTTGTAGAACCATGTTCGCTTATCTCGATTTGTTTTCCGACAACTCCGTCTATCCATCCATTATTTAATTTCAGTAGCTCTGCTCCTTTTTTACTGATCAGCACATCGTTAGTAGCAGCATCCCGTGGTGAAAAATTGTGCCCAACCGATACCTGGATATTTAAAATTGAGAGATAATTCTCATCAGCCTGGTAAAAATCAGCAACATTGAACAATTCACTTTTTCTGTCTTGGGAATTCACGTTATTTCCCGAAGCTTCATGCATTGGTAAATCAAAACCCAATCCAACCTTTTCCACTTCAGGCATCGCCCTTAACTCATTAAGTACGGCAGAAAGTTTGCTGCCTTCCATGCCGACAGTCGATCCGAAAAAGATTCCCTTTGTGTGGTACCCATGATCTGCATTCTTCATTCTGTTGTATTGCATTGTTACAATAATCATCAGTGTAAGGATAAAAGACGCACCGATAAACTGAATGGCGAGTAATACCAGTTTCCATGTTTTATTTTTCAGTTTGTAAGACCGAAAAACTGTTGCAACCGGGATACGCGAAAAAAACCGTCCCGGCAGATAACTGGTGACTATTACCAATACAACAACTATCGCCAGCAATGGCCAGATGACATAAGGATTTAGTACTGCACCCATACTATGTTGCAGCTGTGATTCAACTATTGGTCTCGATGCCGCAATGATAAGAACAGCACCAATTACTGAAATGAAGAATAGCATAAAGGTTTCAATAAAAATCATTTGCTGTAAATTCTCAGTCTGGGCGCCAAAGGTTTTATATATAGCCGATGATTTTGCACGATTTACCAGTGCACTCAACGTCAACAGAATATAATTCATAAGCGAAACAAAGAGTACTGCAATTGCAATAGTGCTGAGAATGATAATCATATCCTTTACACTATCGGCATGCATTTTTCTGATGGGCAAAAATGAGTATTTTAAAACGAGACCTCCCTGTTCCTTTTCCAGTTTCGAAATATCCTGATGTATCTCCTGCATTTTCCGGACGGCAGGTGCAAGATTTTCAGGACTGACTCCTGGTGTCAGCTTTACACATGAATAGTACCGGTCGTTACCCAGCCAGTTATTGGTTCCGTCCGGTGTAAACATCTTTGTTGATACCATCGAAATGAGTATATCGTATTCATAGTTAGTATTTTCAGGAATATCTTTAAATACCCCTGCTATGGTTAGTTTTTTGTCAGGAAACCTCTTTAATACAATCACCTTCCCTATTACTTCTCCACCAATTGCTTTAGCAATTTTGGATGAAATCATACACAACCCGGGTGTTTTTAAGATCTCTTTAGGGTTTCCGCTAATCATCGGTCGAGGGAGAACATCAAAAAGATATTCATCGCTCAATGCGAATTCGGCTTCATAGCTATTCAGATTCGCGGTATAAAAAACATTTTTCCCGATAGAGTTCAGCCGACAGGCCGCTTCAATGCCGGGAACTTCTGCCTTTAGACCTGGTCCTATTGCACCACTGACTCTTGGATAGCTCATAAGCTTATCCATTGACTTATCCTGCTTAAAATTTTCGTGAACAACAAAAATCCGACTGGCATCAGGATAAAAACTGTCGTAACTATAATAGTAAAATACTTCCGCTAATAGCAATATGCCAAAAGCCAGTCCGGTAGCTAAGGATATGATTCGGGTAATAGTATGCTCTCCCTTTCGGAATAAGTGGCGAAATGCTAATTTAAATGAATTCATGTGACAGTTGGATTTTCATTAACTGTTATGCTATAGACGAACATATTATCATATTGCTGCATTTGAATTCAGAGAATATAATTTCTTACTTGATCTGATTTGTTAAATTAAAATAAGCTGCTTTGGAATTTGTGAAAATTATAATGTCATCAAAATCTGCTCTTAAGTGCATTTGTGCGAATTACAATATTGCGTATTTGTCATGTTCTTAGTTAGTTGTCTTACAAGATGCAAGACGCATGAATGCTTATTTATATGAATATCAAAATTGCATTTTAAATTTAAAAACTGTTAAATAAAGATTGTTTTAATAACTTTACTTAATATGCTGATTTTCTAATTATTACAATATCCTATGATTAAAAGGAATAGAATTACTTGAATCAATAATCAGTTTTATTTGAATAGATCAATAATTGTTAACTATACAACCAATTTCAGTAGTTCAAAGACTCTGTATAATATGTCTTACAACTGACTCGCCAAATACCCTACATCAAATTCACTCGGGCGCGAGCCGTCCGCGAGAAGCAGACAATTTTCGGCATATGAAGTGGGGTTATTGAATGACTAAAGCAAGGCTTATGCAATAACCCATAGGGGCTTGGCCTTGCTGTGTCATGAAATATTGCTTTATGCAAACCCACGTATGCCGAATAAAATTGGCTGCAGCAGGCTCGCATTAATCAATTGTGAGGGTTGCGATTTATGTTGCATACCTTAGACCCATGTATTATGCAATGCAACATAAAGAGAGCATACCCGAATACCTTTTAACCTGGTAATTGGATATACTTTTTAAATTCTTCATAATTAAGAACTAGGATATCTTTAATGTTGATAATGGTTCCCTCTGGATAATTATTCTCCTCTTTTAAATATTGGATTATAGAATATTGATCAACTTTAGGAATATAAACTGATTCTTCTTTAAAATGTACATATTTAATATCAGGTGCTTTGCCTGGTATTAAAATTTCACAGATTACTAAAGTGTATAATGGGTCAGCCATGTTTTAATAGTTTTTTATATTCTATTTAATATAATGAAGATTTAAAATCTTGAACTAATAAGAACTGCAAAGGTCAGAAATTTTACTTAGAGAGAGCAGCCTCGAATACCTATTTCGTTGATTTCTTCCTTTTAGTTACAAAGCTATTAATCAATTGAACAAATTCTTTATTATAACTATCAATATTTTCTACAATAGAAGTTGGATCACTCCAGTATAAGCTATGAAGTTTAACCCAATCTTCAATGGCAATATACTGATCAATTTTCTTTTTGTTATAATGGCAATGATGTGAGACACGTGCTAAAAAATTGAAAATTAAAGTGCCATAGACATCATACCTTAAATATTTCTCATCATTCCGGTCAAAGTCGTGTTTCCAACCTGAAGTAAAATTTTCACTCTCTAAGTATGGATACTTGATCGCAATTTTTAAAATCTCATCGAGTTGAGCATCTAGCCCTCGTTCTTTATTTTTATTTGAAATCAACATGGTAATTATCGAAGAAGTTAATCCGGAGATTAGAGTTGCAATGGCAGCGGATGTAATTGTCATTTCCATGATGTTCGTATTAAGTTAGATTTATATTAATATAGTTAGTCTAATAATATATAAACTGTAATAAACTACATAAATAATACTAAGTTAAGTCTGATTTTGGTTATCGTTTACATACTCCTTTAAATCTCGAATGAAATTTGAAAGAGTTCTTACGGAATCATTAATATTTTCTACAATTTTATCTGATGACACAAATCGACCTGCGTTAAACTTTAATTCCATATTATCCCTTATAATTGAAGAACGATTATCTGGAATATTTGGCGTAAATCGATGAGTAAAACCATTTCTATAATCATTGGCAGTTTTTGTGGATTCTTCAAATTTTAGTAAAATATCTTTTACATTTTGATTTACGATCTTATCAACAAATGAACTATTAAGGATTACCTTATCTTCCTTTAAACCAAGTGAATAATAATAATTCAAAAGTTGCAGAATTATATCACGAGATGAAAAGAAATAGTAATAAAAAATTTCTGCGTAATAATTAAATTGGAAATAATTAACAAGTTGAGTATGAGTACATTTAGAATAATTATCGGGAGTGTAAATAATTTTGTGTAAATGAATTGGTAGCTGAATTAGGGACCCCAACCGGTCTGGAGCCGGAAATCGAGCTCAAAGTCCGGTTGGTTAAACAGAAATTGTATAATTTTAACCTAATT
>Ga0224522_1000465_pt1 | contig 13413 bp, 10 predicted proteins | sample CFST25metaG_FD_182733 | JGI IMG/M metagenome (GOLD analysis project Ga0224522, IMG submission 182733) | Peat soil microbial communities from Stordalen Mire, Sweden - C.F.S.T25 | ecosystem: Environmental > Terrestrial > Soil > Wetlands > Peat | place: Sweden: Norrbotten County, Stordalen Mire...
CCTGAAATGAATGAACGATTAATGCTGTGAGGTACTTTCGCTCATCACCGATAACAACGACCTGTTCAATAAAAGGCTCGGCTGAAATAACGCTTTCAATGAGTTGTGGAGCTACATATTTACCACCCGATGTCTTGATCAGGTCTTTAATGCGCTCCTTCATAATCAGATTACCATCGCTATCAAACTCTCCGGCATCACCTGTTCTGAACCATCCATCTATAAATGCTTGTTTGGTCTCTTCTGGTTTCTTATAATACTCCTTAAACAAGCTATCTTCTTTGATCAGGATTTCACCCTCGTCACTTATCTTGATATCGATAAATGGAAGTGGCTTGCCAACAGTGCCGAACTTATAATTCACAAATGGATATGCAGTAACTGTAGCCAATGTTTCAGTCATACCATAGGCATAAATAATATGTACACCTGCAGACTGAAAAAAGATATTGATATTATCAGGTAACATTGCTCCTGAACAAGGCAGATAACGAATTTTACCACCAAACGCTTCACGACCTTTTGCTAAAACTAACTTGTCGGCAATCTTCAGTAACAATCTGTCATGTAGAGGAGCTTCTTTTCCCTGGCGATTATAGTTCATTACACGCTTACCGACTCTAAATGCCCAACGAAATATTCTCCGTTTGACCATAGACGACGAAGCCATCTTATCCTGAATCACATTATAGATCTTTTCGAAGAAACGTGGCACTGTACACATCATGGTAGGTTGTACAACTTTTAACGCTTCGACAACCCCGGCCGGGTTCGACAAATAGTTAATCGTAACTCCCTTATGTAATGCAAATAGTGTCCATGCTCTTTCGAAGATATGACTTAACGGCAAAAAGGCTAATGAAACATCTTTATCATCAACTTTAGTAAGATAGGCATCATGAATTTTAAGGAAGCTATCGAAGTTACGATAGAGAAGGACAACGCCTTTGGATTCTCCTGTTGTACCTGATGTATAAAGAATGGTTGTAATATCTTCGGTAGTGAGATTGTTTAATCTGTTCTGGACGATCTGATCAGTTTCCGCATCAGGTTCATCAGCATAAAACTGTTTAAAATAGAGTGCGTTATCATACCCTTTCAGATCTACTCGCTCATCATAGACTACAATCCTTAATGGGTTATCCGACTCTTTAACAATCTGAAGGATCTTATTGTATTGTTCCTGTTCGCCTACAAAGATCAATTTCATTTCCGTTTCTCTGATGATATAGTTTACACTTGAAACCGGATCTGTAGAATATATAGGGATAGAAACTGCACGAACATTCATCAACGCGAAATCACTGATGGTCCATTCAGGCATATTGTTAGAGAAGATACCTACCATCTCCTGCTCACCAACTCCGGCATGAATGAGTGCACGTGATATGCTATCAATGCGTCGACCCATTTCGTTCCATGAAATGGTCAACCAACTGTTGAGCACTTTGTCTTTGTAGCCCAGTGCTGTTCGTTCACCGTAAGTTGCAATTCTGTCTTTTAAGAGCAGAGGAATGAATTTGTAGTCCATTTATAGAATTAAAGTTTAAAGAAAAATCAGAGATTTGGTATTCCGTACAAATGTAAATAATAGAATTAACCTAACGAAAATTAATTTTAAGGCTCAAAGTCCAACAATTGACAGCTCACCTTATTTCTATTTATTTTTCTTTTGCACTGGGGGTAAAAACTACTTTGTGTGCCATTACAAAAAAGAGAATAATGAGAATTTTTTTACACTACTTTTTTCTGACTATTATACTTTTTCAATCTTTTTTACTACAGGGATGTAAAAAGAAAAACGACCCGGTCGTCATTATTCAACAGCCAAAGCTTACCGGTATACTCAGCACTTTACAAATGAGTCATCCAAGACTGCTTCTTACCGACACCCGACTTCAGGAATTGAGAACGCTAAGCAATACTGACACAAAGCTCTACCGATATGTATTAGATGTGCTGGCTCAAGCTGAAAAAGATGTTGTGAAAACCCCCATCCAACATGTTTTAATAGGTCCCCGAATGCTTGACCAAAGTCGTGAATGTCTAAATCGTGTATATGATCTCTCTTTTGCTTATCGTTGGACAGGAAATGACAAATATTATAATTCTGCTCTTTCAAATATGAAGACAGTTTGTGCATTTGCAGACTGGAACCCTTCACACTTTCTGGATGTAGCAGAGATGACACATGCTGTGGCTATTGGATACGACTGGCTATACAACAGAATGGATCAGCCAACCCGTGAACTGATCAGAGCTGGACTACTTAACCTCGGATTGAATGAAGGGATTAAAGCATACGGTCAAAATGCATGGTGGGCTAAAGATAGTTACAACTGGAATCAGGTTTGTAATAGTGGATTAATGATCGGTGCATTGGCTGTTGCAGAAACCGATCCTCAAATAGCGCTATCCATTGTTCCTAAAGCCATCGAAAACTTGCCCTATGCACTGAAAGGTTATGGCCCTGATGGTGTTTGGTGCGAAGGCCCTGGATACTGGGAATATGCCTCTGATTACACTTCATATGGAATATCAGCATTACAGACAGCACTGGGCAGCAATTTTGGGTTAACCCAGACTGCAGGAATGAGTGTGACGGGCTATGTTCCGATATATTCTACCGGTCCCACTGGTTATATGCTAAACTATGCCGATGTTGGCGAAAAGTCTAAACTCGGAGCCCCACATCCGCTAATGTGGTTGGCTAATATTTATAATAACAATCAGTTTTCAGATTTTGTAAACGATCAGTTGATAACTGCAAAATCGAATGTACATCATATAATATGGTACAGGCCTTATGCAAACGCGGCTGCAAAAAGAGACTTAGACAAATACTTCGATGGGAAGGTTGCCCTCTACTTCTCCAGAAGTTCGTGGACTGATCCGAATGCTTTATGGGTTGGTATCAAATCAGGATACAACCAGGTAAATCATGGGCATCTGGATTTAGGCAATTTTGAGTTTGACGCATTGGGTGTTCGTTGGGCCAGAGATCTTGGGTCAGACGATTACAATCTTCCAGATTATTTTACCGGAACAACTCAAACTAGCCCTCGATGGACTTACTATCGATTAAATTCATTGAGTCATAATGTGCCTGTGTTGAGTGGCAAAAATCAAGATGTGACTGCAGTAGCCACTTTTATCAAACATAATGAGGCTGTTGCAGAACCTTTATCTATTATAGATTACACCCCAGCGTACAAAGATTTTGCCAGTTCAGCACAACGTGGCTTAAAGGTTACTGACGATAGAAAATCTATCATCATACAGGATGAATTTGTATTGACCAAGGCCAGCGATATAGCCTGGGGAATGACAACTGATGCTACTATTGAGATTGTGAATGCACAAAAAGCCATTCTTACGCTAAACAATCAGAAGTTAACAGCCCGGATATTATCACCGGCTAATGCTGTATTTAGTGCAGGTTCGGCCGAACAGTTAGCACCTCAAAAATTAAATACAGGTGTTAAACGACTTTTTGCGAAGACACCCTCTTCAACCGGATCCGTAACAATTATTGTACTGCTGTCTCCACAATGGGGAGGCGTAGAAAGCAACTTTACTCCTGTGATTAAATCACTTAAAGAATGGTAAAAGCGGTTCATGTTTTTTTTATTCCCTGAATCAAACCTTATTACTTTTATTTTCTACAAATAATACAATTTTTCAGGCTGCTTTTATGTTATCTTTATACTGGTATTATAGCAGTATATTATTAATTGAAATAAATAGTTGCCAAATGACGTATTACAATCTGTTCAATCATCTTAAAGAGGTTTACAATTACGACACACCGCTAATTGAAGTAGATCATCAGGTAGAAATCAGAAACTTTGATTTTCATTCACACAATTTCAAAATCCTCTCTGGGGAAGATTCATATAACTGCCCTATTCACGAAGAATTATTTTCGGCTGACCACACTACCAGCAACATATTGAATTTCGGAAACACATTACTGGATGTAGCAGACTCTAAAGTAACTGAGAACTCACAATTTCGCTATTCAGTCTTCACACCCAAAGGCACATTAAAGACCAATAAGGTAATCATGATGTTTCATGGCTTTAATGAAAAGCACTGGCATAAATATCTTACATGGGCTTATCGATTGTGCAACCTGACCGGGAAAACGGTTATTCTCTTTCCAATTGCATTTCATATGAACCGTGCTCCACAAGACTGGAGTGATAAACGAAAGATGTACTCGATCAGCGAAAACAGAAAATCGCACTTCCCTGATATTATTGATTCTTCATTATCAAATGTAGCCATCAGTACGCGACTACAGATTCGCCCTCAACGATTTGTCTGGTCTGGATTACAGACCTATCATGATGTAATCAACTTTATTACATCCATCAGAAATGGCGAGCATCCCTTTATAAGTGAAACGGCCAGCTTCGATATATTCGCCTATTCAATCGGTAGTCTGTTATCACAGATTCTGATGATGGCCAATAGTGATCAACTATTTGATAAGTCGCGACTTTTTATATTTTGTGGTGGAGCAACCTTCAATCGCTATTCTGCTGTAACCAAGTTTATTTTGGATAGTGTATCAAATGTTGAGCTCTACTCTTTTCTGATTGAACATCTTGAACGACATATGGAACAAGATAAGCGACTCGGTCATTTTCTGGGTGAACAGCATTTTGAAGGAAAGTGTTTTAAGAGCATGTTGAATTATAAACAACTGAAAAACTTCAGGGAGTCGCGTTTTAACGAGTTATCAAATCAGATTTCTGCTATAGGATTAGAACAGGATACCGTGATCCCCCCTTATGAAATGTGCAATACGTTGAAGGGATCATCACTAAAAATCCCTATCAATGTTGAGGCACTCGATTTCGAGTATACGTACAAACATGAAGACCCATTTCCGGTCAATCAAAAGCTCGACGAAGTGGTACTAAAAAATTATATTTCTGTATTTGATAAGGTTGCAGAATTCCTGCAATAAAATTCAAATAATTTTATTACCTTTGCGCTCCTTAATACCTACCCAAAAGTTTTCGGGTAAGGTTATTGGTTATCAATACTATAAAAATTCGAAGGCATAATCAAACAACATTTCAAATGAACATTACCAGAGAAGATATCGGCAATCTGAATGCCGTTTTGAAGGTTGAACTAACCCCTGCAGATTATCAGGGTAAAGTTGAAAAGACACTGAAAGATTATCAACGTAAGGCAAATCTTCCTGGATTCCGTCCTGGAAAAGTCCCTTTTGGCGTTGTAAAAAAGATGTACGGTGGTTCTATTACTGCTGAAGAGCTAAACAAAACTGTTTCAGAAAGCCTAAACTCCTATATTCTGGAAAATAAGCTGGAATTGTTAGGTAGCCCAATGGCAATGGTTGACGAACCTCTCGACATAGACATTGTTAACCCTAAAGATGTTACTTTTAAGTTCGAAATTGGTATCCAACCAGAAATCAATGTAGCTGTAAATAGCGAACTGGCTGTTGATTATTTAACAATCACTGTTTCAGATGAGATGGTTGATCGTTATTTACTTGATGTTCAAAAGCGTTATAGCAATAAAACAACTACAGATGTATCAACTGCAGATTGTGGTTTAAAAGGTACTTTCGTTGAATTAGAAAACGGCGAACCTAAAGAAAACGGTATTTCTAAAGAGGCTTCTATCTTAATCGAAATGGTTAAAGACGAAGCTTTGAAAAGCCAGGTTATTGGTCTTACTGTAGGATCAACTGTAGTTATCAACCCTATGAAAGCATTTGAAAATGCTGTAGAAGTTGGTGCGATGTTGGGTATATCGAAAAATGAAGCTGAAGTTCTGGAATCAGATTTCAACTTTACCGTTAGCGAGGTTACACTGATGGAAGATGCTGAGTTAAACGAAGAGTTTTATACTAAGCTATATCCTGGTGAAGAAATCAAGACAATTGAAGATTTCCGCGAACGGATCCGCAAAGATGCTGCGACCTCTTTTATTCAGGAAAGCGATAAGCTGTTTATGGATACGGTTGTAAAGACCTTAATCGAAAAAGCGAATCTTGAACTTCCTGATGCCTTTCTGAAACGTTGGATCGTTGATAGCAATGAAGGAAAAGTTTCTGTTGAACAAGTTGAAGAAGAATATACTAACTATGCTACTTCAGTAAAATGGCAGCTCATTGAAAACAAGATCATCATCGATAACGATCTTAAAGTTACCGAAGAAGATATTCGTGATCACTACAGAGCGATGTTCCGTTTTTCAGAAGAGATGGATGACGAAATGAAGAAGAGAATTGATACTATTCTTGAATCATTCATGAAGAACAAAGAAGAAGTTAGAAAAATAAATGATCAACTTCACGACAAAAAACTCCTTGATTTGTTTAAAACGGTAATTACTTTGAATACGAAAGAAGTTTCGTACGAAGATTTCATTAAATTAGCTACCGAAAAAAACTAATAATATCATGGACAGCAACGAGTTTTATAAATACGCAACAAAACACAGAGGCATCAGTAGCACAACGATGCAAAAATACACCTCTGCCGTTAATAATTACATTTCGCCAACCATTATAGAAGAGCGTCAGTTGAATATTGCCACTATGGACGTATTCTCTCGTTTAATGATGGACAGAATCATCTTTCTGGGTGTTCCCATTGATGATTATGTTGCAAATATTATTCAGGCTCAGCTTCTGTTTTTGGAAAGTGCAGATTCTCGTCGCGACATTCAGATCTATCTCAATACCCCAGGTGGTTCAGTTTATGCTGGTTTAGGCATTTACGACACCATGCAGTATATTGCTCCTGATGTTGCAACAATCTGTACAGGTATGGCAGCAAGTATGGGTGCCGTTTTACTATGCGCCGGACAAGCCGGAAAGCGTACTGCACTTACTCACTCGCGTGTACTGATTCATCAACCGATGGGTGGTGCTCAGGGACAGGCTTCAGATATTGAAATTACTGCCCGTGAGATATTAAAACTAAAAAAAGAACTCTACGAAATAATTGCTTCTCATTCAAATCAAACGTTTAAGAAAATTGAAAAAGATTCTGACCGTGATTACTGGATGACTGCGCAAGAAGCTAAAGAATACGGAATGATTGATGAAATTCTGGTTAGAACTAAACAGTAATTCATGTTTTCTTAAACTTCATTAATTCAGGATTGAGGAACTCAGACTTCTCAATTCTGATTTTTTGTAAAAGATGGTCAGTCATACGACCCTCTTTATCTAATTCAAACTATGGCAAAGAAAATCGAGAAATGTTCATTTTGCGGTCGCGACCGTAACGAAGTGACTACTCTGGTTACAGGGTTAGAAGGTCACATCTGTAATTATTGCATTGATCAGGCCAAAGCTATTATCGACGAAGATCTTGGATCTAAAAGCGATAGTAAGTTTGCTGAATTGCACTTATTAAAACCTATTGAAATAAAAGAATATCTCGATCAGTATGTGATTGGACAGGATGATGCAAAAAAAGTTCTCTCGGTAGCCGTTTATAACCATTTCAAACGTATTGGTCAAAAAGGCAAGGCTAATGAAGAGATTGAGATTGAGAAATCTAACATTATTTTTGTAGGCGAAACCGGAACCGGTAAAACCCTTTTAGCGCGCACCATCGCTAAGCTTTTAAATGTCCCCTTCTGTATTGCCGATGCTACTGTTTTAACTGAAGCCGGATATGTAGGAGAAGACGTAGAAAGCATTTTAACCCGTCTGCTTCAGGCTTCGGATTATGATGTAGCTGCTGCTGAACGTGGAATTGTATTTATCGACGAAATTGATAAGATTGCCCGCAAAAGCGATAATCCATCTATAACACGTGATGTATCAGGTGAAGGTGTTCAACAAGCTTTACTTAAACTGCTTGAAGGAGCGGTTGTAAATGTCCCACCACAAGGCGGACGTAAACATCCTGAACAACGTATGATACAAGTCAATACTCAAAACATTCTCTTCATTACAGGAGGTGCTTTTGATGGAATTGAAAAGAAAATTGCTAACCGAATGGCTACAAATACCATTGGTTATTCTAACGATCAACAAAAACATTTGATAGATCGTTCAAATCTATTACAGTATATTGCGCCACAAGATTTAAAAAGCTTTGGATTAATTCCTGAGTTGGTTGGCCGTCTACCGGTTGTTACTTACTTGAATCCTCTGGACAGAGCCGTACTACGCCGTATCTTAACAGAGCCTAAAAATGCACTTACCAAACAATACACAAAGTTGTTCGAGATTGATGGCATCAAATTAGAAATTGAAGATGATGCTTACGAATTTATTGTCGACAAAGCTGTTGAGTTTAAATTAGGTGCACGTGGACTTCGTTCAATACTAGAGGCTATCATGACCGATGCCATGTTCGAACTCCCATCAAAATTAGATCAGACACATTTTGTTGTCACTAAACAATATGCAGAAGATCAACTTTCAAAAACATCAGCAATCCGTTTAAAGGTGGCTTAATTTGCCCCGGCATACTTTTTGTATTTTATTATGGAAGCTGAATTGCCCATGAAACGGATTTTACTTATAGCTGTCTTTTTACTCCTGACCGGAATTACTTTTGGTCAGGCAGTAAAAGATAATAAAGCCAACAAGGGCATTGTAGTAAAAACGGCAGTAGTAGAAGGAGATACCATCCCAATGATTGAATTCCCTCCCACTGTTATCAATGATTATATCCACGTTATGACCCCTACCGAACGATGGGAGTGGGAACGATTGGTTTATAATGTAAAGAAGGTCTATCCATATGCCAAGTTAGCCGGCATAAAATTCAGAGAGTTTAGTATTCTTGTTAAGTCTGCTAAAACTGAGCAGGAAAGACATCGGCTAATGAAGAAATCAGAGAAAGAACTGAAAGCTGAATTTGAAGGTCAGCTTAAGGATCTGTCGCATTCTTCTGGCAAAATCTTGGACGTATTTTTGCCGGTTATAACCTGAAGAATCAGTACGACCCAAAAGGAGAAGATCATAAAATTGAAACCATCATTTACATGATTGAAAGTGGAAAGATATAATTGGTCGAAATGACGTAGAACTACCTGCTGGCCGAAAAATTTATCTTCCCCTCCCCTGCAACACGATCAGAATGGTATAAATCAAAATCTTTATATCTATTGCAATCGACATGTTCTCAAGGTATAACATATCATATTTTAATCGCTCTATCATCTGATCTACATTCTCTGCATAACCATATTTCACCTGTCCCCACGAAGTTATACCCGGCTTCACCTTATGCAACATCTGATAGTGTGGAACACGGTCGATGATCTGATCAATATAGTATTGTCGCTCAGGACGGGGGCCAACCAGCGACATCTTTCCTATCAAAACAGTCAGAAACTGAGGAATCTCATCAAGCCTTACTTTACGAATAAACATCCCAAATGGTGTAATACGAATATCATTTTTAGTAGATAACTGAGGTACATCTGCCTCTGCATCCATATACATCGTTCTGAATTTAACCATATTAAATGGTTTACCATATCGCCCAATCCGCTTCTGCTTATAGAGAATCGGACCAGAAGAAGACATTTTTACACCAATAGCTGTAAAGATAAAAGCAGGTATCAAAATTATAATGGCAAATAATGAGATAAAAATATCCATTAATCTTTTGATAACCTCTTGCCAGAATGGCATCTTCTTAAACAAAAGTGGATTAAGTGGTGTATTGTATTTACTTGTGATCCGATCAATTCCTTTTAGATAATCATGCATTAAGGATATAATTTTAATAACTAGTGATGATCTATGCAAGTAATGCGAACAACTGATCCAAAACAACATTTCGGGTTACCTGCAGTGATCTATTCATGCTTTTAAAAAAGAAACTTTCATAGAATGTCATTACTATGAAAGTTTCAATGTTATATATTAAACCCAAAGGGTTACATATTGATTGTCAGTTTATCAATAATTTCATAAGCTACTGCTAAAGCATTATATCCATCTTCAATCGTAACAGATGGAGTTGTATCATTAGCAATGGCTTGATAGAAACTAAACAGTTCCGTTTGAATAGCATTGATATCAGGGATTACCGGTTTATCAAACAGAATCTGTTTCGATCCTTTATTCTCACCCAAATCAATTACCATATCCAAAGGACCAGCAGTATCTGGATTAACATCACGCATACGAATGATTTCAACTTCTTTCTTCAGAAAGTTAACTGCAATATAAGCATCTTTCTGGAAAAACCGCGACTTACGCATGTTCTTCATAGAGATACGGCTCGCTGTTAAATTAGCAACACAACCATTATCAAATTCAATTCTTGCATTACAAATGTCGGGCGTATCACTTACTACAGCAACGCCACTGGCGCTAATTTTACGGATATTCGCTTTAACAACACTCAACACAATATCAATATCATGGATCATCAAATCTAATATCACAGGTACATCTGTACCGCGTGGATTAAATTGAGCCAAACGATGCGTTTCGATAAACATGGGTTTATCCAGAAAAGGCTGCGCAGCAATAAATGCAGGATTAAAACGCTCAACATGTCCTACCTGAACTTTTACATTTGCCTCACGGGCAATCTCTATCAGCTCGCGAGCCTGATCAGGAGTAGTAACAATAGGTTTTTCGATAAAAACATGCTTGTATTTCTTCAATGAAAGAGAAGCACATTCGAAGTGCGCTATTGTAGGTGTTACAATGTCGACTACTTCTACTGCATCCACTAAATCTTCAACAGATGAAAATGCAGGAATACCAAATTCGGATGAAACAGCTTCGCATACAGCACTGCTGGCGTCGTAGAAACCAATTAATTCAAATTCCGGAATTTGTTTAATGCATTTAATATGAATCTTTCCGAGGTGACCGGCACCAAGAACTCCTATTTTAAGCATATATCTTTTTTTGCAAAAGTAAATTTTTTTTGTGGAGCCCGAAGTAGTAATTTTGTAGAAAATATGCAGTTTTGCAAATTAACGATTAAATTGAAACACTGATTAATAAATATGCTGGACACATACCGACATAAAGGACTAAGAAAGAAGCTGGTCGAAGCCATCAGACTAAAAGGAGTAAACGATGAAAATGTTTTAAGCGCCATCGAAAAGGTTCCACGACATTGGTTTATGGATTCATCATTTCTGGAATTTGCTTATGAAGACAAAGCCTTTCCTATTGCAGCCGGACAAACCATATCGCAACCTTACACTGTTGCATACATGACCGAATTGCTTGAATTAAAAAAAGGCGATAAAGTTCTTGAAATCGGAACAGGTAGTGGATATCAAGCTTGTGTGCTTTCGGCAGCTGGAGCAAAAGTATTTACTATCGAACGGCATAAAGTATTGCATGAAAAGTCGAAGATTTTCCTTCCTTCAATTGGGTTTGGAACTATCAAACAATTCTATGGTGATGGTTATAAGGGACTTCCAACTTATGGGCCATTTGATAAAATAATAGTAACTTGCGGGGCTCCCTTTATCCCTGAAAGTCTGGTTGCACAGCTTAAAATAGGTGGCAAAATGGTTATACCTGTCGGTGAGGGCAACACACAGGTAATGCAGAGTGTAATCCGTTTATCAGAAACCGAAACCGAAATCATCGATCATGGTCTGTTTCGCTTTGTACCCATGCTTGAAAACAGAAACGAAAAATAACCAGTAGAAGACTACATGAATCAGAACCGCGAAAGACACCGTCCATTTATCATCATTCTGCTTACTGTAGCAATACTTCTTTTTCTAACATGGGCAAAAAGCAACTTCAGTGTTGGAAGCTTCAGCTTTAAACAGGTTAATATTCTTTCTGAGGTTACAAAAAAAGCTACACTTTCTGTCACCCCAAAAGAAATTCCAAAAGAAAAAATTAAATTAACCAAGAGGGAGCAAAAGCTTGTTAAGGCAGGAAAGCTCAATAAAGATAGTCTTATGCTGGTTCTTCAGAAAGATGAACGGATCAGCGATTTCAGAACAGATAGTCTGGAAATACTGGGTCGCTTTTTCAACCGACTGGAACAAGTAGAACAAGGGAAAAACCGTGTCAGGATTGCATGGTTTGGCGATTCAATGATTGAAGGTGACTTTATCACCCAAACAGTTAGAAGCACTTTACAAAGTCAGTTTGGAGGAAAAGGCGTTGGATTCGTTACCATGCTTTCTCCCGTTGCAGCATTCAGGCAAACTATCGGACAAACCTCATCATCCAACTGGCAAACATATACTGTATTAAAGCCCCATAAAGGCTTCTTCCCTGGTATTTCAGGACAGGTTTGCATTCCTATAAACTCCACCAACACACCCGCTCCATGGGTCTCATTTAGTCCCGGCACAACCGATGGCAGATCGTCCTTTCAAGCCTTGAAACTTTACTATGGACATAGTCGTAAAAATACACTCACCTATTTTCTGGATGGTAAACAGTTTACAGATTCACTGAAAGGACGTTCGCTGGTTAATGAGTTAACGCTGAATGCGCAACCTGGTCTACACCAATTAAAAACAGTCTTTAAAGGCGATTCATTAACCGTTTTTGGAATTAGTGATGAATCAGAAAATGGTGTACTTCTCGATAATTTATCACTCCGTGGTAATTCAGGAACGCCCCTACAAGCTATTCCTGAACAGGTTTTAAAGCAATTCAATAATTATCTGAAATACGATTTAATCGTTCTGCAATACGGAACAAATGTTGTAGCAACAACTGAAACCAACATGGATTGGTACGAAAAAGGAATGATAAAAGTAATTAATCGTATAAAACGCAACTTTCCACAGGCCGATATTCTATTGATCAGTGTGGGAGATAAGAGCTATAAAGAAGATATGCAATTTGTTACACAACCCAACGTCCCTATGCTTGTCGAAACCCAACGTCGTATTGCCAAACAGACCGGTATCGCTTTCTGGAACCTCTTTCAGGCTATGGGAGGTGTAAATTCAATGGCTAAATGGGTTGAGTCGCCAACACCTTTAGCCAATAAAGACTACACCCATGTAAATGTAAGAGGTGCAGCTAAACTAGGTAAGATCATCAGCAACAACTTATTAAATGAGTATCAACTTTATAAACAGAACCGTCACTAAGCTTGTTTTGTTGTTGATGCTCCCATTTCATCAACTGACTGCACAAAACGAGCTTCCACTTCCACCAGCAATCCCTATATTTGTAAATCAGGGAGTCAATACAATCGCCAATCCCAAAGCGATTAAGGGGTTTATGTTTAAGCTCCACCAAATTGAAAAGGGCGATACAACAATATTGAGAATCCTTCATATTGGTGATTCTCACATTTATGCCGATCTGTTTACAGGGATGACACGACAACTATTTCAGAAACGTTTCGGCATTGGTGGTGCAAAGCAATTAATGAGATACAAACTTGCGGACTTTCAGGACTCCACTAGAACCCTTTTTATCGACCCCTACCC
>Ga0224522_1000466_pt1 | contig 13376 bp, 15 predicted proteins | sample CFST25metaG_FD_182733 | JGI IMG/M metagenome (GOLD analysis project Ga0224522, IMG submission 182733) | Peat soil microbial communities from Stordalen Mire, Sweden - C.F.S.T25 | ecosystem: Environmental > Terrestrial > Soil > Wetlands > Peat | place: Sweden: Norrbotten County, Stordalen Mire...
GTATTAATAAGAGTGCTGAGACTGTCATTAGGGTTAGAGATTGAAAGTGAAGGGTAAATAAAAAAAATTATAAAAACTGAAATAAAGAATGATATTCTTTTCATGGTTTTTATTTTATATTATTAATTATAAATTAACAAAAAATACGTTTAATAAAAAGTAATTATTAATACTATTAATTTGGGGCATTCGGGCATATACATACATATACCATTTTGCGGGAAAAAATGCAATTATTGCGATTTTTATTTAATAACGAATCTTAAAATTGTCGAGAGGTATATAAAAAATCTTGAAACGGAAATAATACTCCAGTCTGAATTTTACAATCAGGATAGATTCGACACAGTCTTTATCGGAGGAGGCACTCCTTCCCTTTTGACTCCCGAGCAGCTTAACAGCATTATTAAAACAGTTAAGAAGTATTATAATATCGAACCGGAAAGTGAAATTACAATTGAATCGAACCCGGATGATTTTGTTGATTCTGGTAAATTTAAATTGCTGAAGGAAACAGGGATAAACCGCATCAGCTTTGGAGTTCAGTCATTCAATGATGATGAACTGAAGTTCCTGACGAGAGAGCATACATCTTCGCAGGCATATGAAGTAATCGAAAATGCAAAAAAAGTATTTGAGAATATTAGTATAGATTTGATTTATTCGCTTCCGAATCAAAAAATATCGTGTTTGGAAAATACATTAGACAAAACTTTACAGCTTGAGATTCCTCATATATCAGCATATACTTTAATTTATGAAAAAGAGACTCCGATTTACAATATGATGGATAAAAAGAAAATTGTTATGAATGATGACAACCTTGAATCGGATTTGTATTTGATGTTTTCGGATAAACTTGAAAAAAACGGCTATGAGCATTATGAGGTTTCCAATTACGCTAAGAAGGGATTTGAATCCCGGCATAACCTCAAATACTGGGAATATGAAAATTACATTGGATTCGGACCATCAGCACATTCATTTTACAATGGAAAGAGATGGAATAATGTAAGAAATATTATTAAATATAATATAAGCATTCAGAAAAACGAATTACCTGCCGAGAATGAACACATATTATCAGAAGAAGAAATGAAAACGGAATTTATAATGCTGGGATTGAGAAGCAAGGGTGTGAATTTGGAAAAATATCACAAATTATTCACAAAAGATTTTAAACTGGAGTACCCGGTTCAACTGGAAAAGATTACAGCAGAAAATCTGGGATTTTTTAATAATGAATTATACAGTTTAACTGAAAAAGGATATTTAATGGCAGATGAAATTTGCGCGAGGTATTTTTAGAAAGCATTTTCGATATGGTTGATTTCAGGTTTATCATTACCCATAAATACTGAAACTGAATCAAACCTTATATTATAGTCTTTGTATTTCGGATTTTTCATCAAGAACCCGCTTGCACCTCTCCTGACATACAATCGTTTATGGCTGTTTATCGCTTCCTCCGGCTCTCCGAATGCCTTGCTGGTCCTTGTTTTCACCTCTACAAATATAATAATTTCGTTTTTTTTATCACAGAATATCAAATCAATTTCATTTTTATAAAACCTGAAATTCTTTTCTATGAATTTCAGGTTTTTATCGCAGAGATAGTTTTTAGCGAGCTTTTCCCCGTAATCCCCCAGGTCTTTCTTAGTAAACAGTTTCATATTGAAATCTGTAAAAATTTTCTGCAAAAAGTTAAACGGTGTATGTCGCAAAGACCATATTGTCTGATTCTATCCATATGTTCTTTAGTTCCATATCCTTTATGTTTCGCAAATAAATACTCCGGATATATTTTATCATAATCTTTCATCAGCCTGTCACGTGTGACTTTAGCAAGAATGGATGCGCAGGATATTTCGAAAATTTTATCATCCCCGCCTATAATAGTTTCATAATCATAATTTTTGTGAATCTCGTTTCTCAGCTTAAAATAATTTCCGTCTATGAGCAGTTTAAAGTTACGGTTTTGCAAACCCTCAAGGCACTTTTCCATTCCGAGCATTGTGGCATTTAGTATATTAATTTCATCGATTGTTTTATTATCGATAAGTTCAATTTTATATTCCAGGCAGGAGTTAATTATCTTATCAAAAAGTAATTCACGCTTTTTTTCAGATAGTTTTTTTGAATCCTTAACACCTTCTATTGTTGTTTCACCGTTAAAAATGACACAGGCAACAACAACAGGGCCTGCTAAAGGACCCCTGCCGGCTTCGTCAATTCCGCAAATATATTTGAATTTTTCCTTTTGCAAAAAGTATAATTTTTATGACAAATACTACTACTGTAAACTACTATATTATCTTATTAATACTTGTAAAAATAATTATTTTAGGGCTTAAGTTCAAATTAATTCCTTGAAAAGAACCCTAATTATTAGTATTTTAAAGGTTTTAGTAAAATAGCAGTATAATGTTCGAAGATTTAACAAATAAGTTTGAAAGTGTACTAAAAAAGATACGCGGACAGGGTAAAATCACCGAAAAAAACGTGGACGAATCCCTTCGTGAAGTCCGTCGTGTGCTTTTTGATGCCGACGTAAATTATAAAGTTGTAAATAATTTTATTAAAAACGTTAAAGAGAAATCTTTGGGTGAGAATGTTTTAACAAGCATAACACCCGGACAGCTTATTGTTAAGATTATAAGTGACGAGCTTATAAATTTAATGGGTTCGGAAAAATCCGACCTTGTATTTTCGGATGATATCCCTTCGGTTATATTGCTTGTGGGTTTGCAGGGTTCAGGTAAAACAACTTTTGCCGCTAAACTTGCAAAACATCTTAAAACAAAAGGAAGAAACCCTGTACTTGCTGCCTGTGATATATACAGGCCTGCTGCAATAGAGCAGTTGAAAGTCCTGGGAAAGCAGATTGACATTCCTGTTTTCACGATTGACGGGGAGAAAGATGCTGTTAAGATTTCTCACGGAGCAGTTGATTATGCAAGGAAAAATGCAAGGGACACGCTCATAATCGATACGGCAGGTAGACTTGCAATCGACGAGCTTATGATGAATGAAGTTTCATCCATAAAAAAAGCTGTATCCCCTGCTGAAATTCTGTTTATAGTCGATTCCATGACCGGTCAGGATGCAGTAAATACCGCAAAGGCATTTTATGATAAGCTGAATTTCACGGGAATTGTTCTTACAAAATTAGACGGTGATACAAAAGGCGGTGCGGCGATTTCCATTAAATCAATAGTGAACGAACCTATAAAGTTTGTGAGCGTTGGTGAAAAGCTTGAAGCAATCGAGCAGTTTTATCCCGAGAGAATGGCATCGAGGATTCTTGGAATGGGTGACATAGTTAGTTTCGTGGAAAAAGCCCAGACAGAATTCGATATGACCGAAACTGCCAAGCTGGAAGAGAAATTAAGAAAAAACAAATTTGATTTTGATGATTTTCTCTCGCAGATAAAGCAGGTAAAGAAAATGGGTTCTATATCCAGTCTTGTTTCGATGTTACCGGGAGCAAGCAATGCTTTAAAAGGAAAAGAAATCGACGAAAAGATATTCGTAAGGCTTGAGGCGATTATATTATCGATGACCAATAAGGAAAGAGCTAATCCGGATATATTAAACGGTACAAGGCGCAGAAGGATTGCGGACGGAAGCGGGACATCGGTTCAGGAAGTGAACAGGCTGATAAAGCAGTTTGACGAGATGAGGAAAATGATGAGAGGATTCTCAAAAGGCAAGATGAGGCATTTGATGAAAAACCTCAATTTATCGCCGGGAATAATGAATCAGTTTAAAGCGAATTAAAATAGTTATAATATTTTAATATTAATATAGTTATATTTCGAGTAACAAAATATATCTATTAATAAATCAAAAAAATTCATAAATTAAATTAAATAATAAATTACAATTCGAAAGGAGTAATACAAAAAATTGGTAAAGCTGAGACTTAAAAGAATGGGAAAAAAGAAACAGCCGATTTACAGAATAATAGCAGCTGATTCACGTTCTCCCCGTGACGGCAGATTCATCGAAGAAGTAGGATTTTATGACCCGAATAAAGAACCCATGGTTATTAATTTGAAAGAGGATAAAGTGGTTAAATGGATAAAAAACGGTGCTCAGCCTACGGATACAGTGAAAAGTTTATTAAAACGTTCCGGACTTTCTTTTAAAATGAATTTGAAAAAAAGAGGTTTTGACGAGACCAAAATAACCGAAGAGATGCAGAAATTTGAAGGACTTAAGGAAGACAAGCTGAAAAGAGAAAAAGAGCGTAAGACAAGACGCACTTTGAGCAAGAAAAAGAGTAAGGAAGAAAGCAAGGAAAAAAAGGAAGCGTAATAAATATCTATAGTATTTCTAGCAAGAAATCTTAATATTGTATTATTAACTAAACTCAAAGGAGAAAAACTATGAAGGAGTTTATTGAGTTTATTGCTAAAAATCTCGTTGATAAACCGGATGCTGTTGTAGTAGAGGAAAGCGAGCAAAACGGAAAAATCAAATTCAGATTATTCGTTGAGGATTTGGAAACCGGAAAAGTAATAGGTAAATCCGGAAAAACTGCCAAAGCCATGCGCACTTTGCTTACTGCGGTAGCAGCGAAGAATGGTAAAAAAGCTTTACTTGAAATTCCTGACAAAAATACTCCCAGTAGAGAAAACTAATTACCATTATTGCAAAAAGAAGAATTTATTTCAATCGGGAAAATTACAAAGCCTATAGGTTTAAAGGGATACGTTAAGGTCATTAGTCTTACTGATTTTCCCGAACGATTTAATGAACTAAAACAGGTAAAAATTTTCAGTGAAAAAGAGAAATCCGTAATACTGAACAGGTTTTCAAATTCTGAAGAATTTTTTATTAAGGACGTTAAATTTGACAGGGATATTTTAAAGATTTTATTCGAAAACTACGAAGATATAACATTAACGGGTAAACTGATGGGATGTTTAATAGTTCTTAAAGATTCTGAGAGGATTAAACTTGATAAAGGAAAATATTATTTATACGATATTATAGGCTCGGATATTATTAGCGAAGAAAAAAAAATCGGAACACTTGTTTCAATCGAGAATTACGGCGGTCAGGATTTATTCAAGATAAGATTAACTGAAAATAAGAAAGAGATTCTGATTCCGTTTGTGGATAGTTTTGTAAAAAATATAGATGCAGAAAAAAAGATAATAGAGATCGAAGTTATAGACGGAATGTTAAATTAAGTTCTATGAGATTTGATATAATCAGTACGAATCCTAAAATTTTAGATAGTTCTTTAACAAACGGCCTGATTAAAAGAGCCGTTGAAAAAAAGTACATAGAAGTTATTACTCACAACCTGCACGATTATGCAGTCGGCAGTTACAGGCAGGTTGATGATTCTCCTTACGGAGGAGGGGCCGGCATGGTGCTTAAACCGGAGCCGTTTTTCAGGTGCATAAACAAACTGCTCAGTGAAAGAAATTATGATGAAATAATTTATTTCACACCGCAGGGAATAAGTTTTAAGCAGGATTATGCAAACAGGTTATCCCTCAAAGAAAATTTTATATTGATTTGCGGTCATTATAAGGGAATAGATGAGAGAGTAATAACGAAATTTGTCACGAGTGAGATATCGATTGGAGATTATGTAATATCCGGCGGAGAAATTGCATCGATAGTATTCATCGATTCGGTTTCCAGGTTAATACCCGGGGTGCTGGGAGACGGTGAATCGGCTATCACGGACAGTTTTCAGACAGAATCCGGCTTCGATTATCCTCAGTACACAAGACCCGAAGAATATGAAGGGTTGAAAGTACCCGATGTTTTATTATCGGGCAACCATGCGGAAATAAGCAGGTGGAGGATTCAGAAAGCCGAAGAAAAATTTAAAAGAATTAAAAACAAATAAATAACATAAACAGAACAGGTAAGAAGGAGTCATTAACAAAATGGATAAAATAAAATTAGTAACCGCTGCTCAGATTAGAAACGATATTCCGGCTTTTCATCCCGGGGACACAATCTCCGTCTCAGTGAAAGTTGTCGAAGGCGACAAAGAACGTATTCAGCAGTTCAAGGGAATCGTAATGGGCATAAGAGGCAGAGGAATCAGCAAAACATTCCGGGTAAGAAAAATTTCAAACGGCGTTGGTGTTGAGAGGATATTTCCCATGAATTCACCAAAAATTGCAAAAGTCGAAATTTTAAAAGAAGGCAGTGTAAGACGAGCCAAATTATATTACCTGAGAAAATTAACCGGTAAAGCGGCAACAAAAATTAAAGAAAAAAAGAAAAAGCAAATCTCCAGATTAATCAGTGAAGTCGTTATCGAAAATACACCTGAATTAAGCGCTGATAATGCTGATAACAAATCCTAATAACGGATATTTTTTCTAAATTTTATATCTGAACCGCCTTTTTCGGGGGCGGTTTTTTTATTTATGGAAAATAAAAAAATATTTATATCGATTGCCGGAAATATTGGCTCGGGAAAATCCTCTCTTACGCGCCTGCTTGCAAAAAGGTTTAACTGGCTTCCTTATTACGAATCTGTTAACGATAATCCTTATCTGACGGATTTCTATGCAGATATGAACCGCTGGTCGTTCAACCTGCAGATTTATTTTCTTGCACACAGGTTTAACATTCATAAAGATATAAACGATAAACCGAATTCCGTAATACAGGACAGAAGTATTTACGAAGATGTGGAAATCTTTGCAAGAAACCTCCATAAAATGGGAAAAATGTCCGACCGCGACCACGAAACATATACAAACCTTTTCAAGGAAATGACATCTTATTTAAAACCACCCGATGTTCTCGTTTATCTAAAGGCAGATATTAAAACTCTTGTTAATCAGATTAAATTACGCGGAAGGGACTTTGAAAAAGATATCGATATTGATTACCTGAAACTGCTTAACGAAAGTTATGAAGGATGGATAGAAAGATACGACCTAGGGAAAAAATTAATAATAGAAACAGACACGCTCGATTTTGTCCACTCGGACAAAGACTTCGATTTAATTATTGATTATGTTGAAAAATCTTTGCTTCTCGATTTAAAGCTTTTTACTTGATTTTACTTGGAGTGGGTATATTATATTTACTCAACAGCTTATACAAATGGCTTCTCTGTATTTTCAATGCTTCGGCAGTATGCACAATATTATATTTATAATCCCTCAGCATTTTTTCTATAAAAACTTTTTCAGATTCATTCTGGAAATCATTTAGAGTCAGATTTTTATTCAGCAATTCATTCAGGAGCTTTGAATGCTTTGTACCCGGAATTTCTATGTCGTCTTCTTCTATAATATCCTTATCAATATCGAATATCAGTCTTTCAATTGTATTTTTAAGTTCTCTCACATTACCGGGCCACCTGAATGATTTCAAATGTCTTATGGCCTCATCGGAAAACTCTTTATTATTTATGTTAAACGCTTTGCAAATCTGTTCCGTAAAAGTCTTAACAAGCTCATCGATATCCTCACTCCTGTCGCGCAGTGCAGGTATAATAATCTGAAGAACCTTAATCCTGTGGTATAGGTCTTCACGGAATCTTCCTTCGCTTATTTCCACTTCGAGGTTTTTATTTGTAGTGAAAATAAACCTGGTGTCTAAAATGTTTTCTTCATTTTGCCCTGTACGGGTAAATTTATTTTCTTCTATAACTTTAAGTATTTTAGACTGAACATCGAGCGACAGGCTGCTTATTTCATCGAAAAGAAAATATCCGCTTTTTGCATCGGAAAGCTTACCGCTGTTTATCAGTGCTCCGTTTTCAAATAGTCCGAAGAGTTCGCTTTCAGCTTTTACATCGCTTAAATTTGCACAATTTACAATAACAAACGGTTTTTCAGAACGTTTTGAATTAAGATGAAGCTGTTTGGCAACAAGCATTTTGCCCGTACCGCTTTCGCCGTAAATCAATACATTCAAATCAAGGTTTGAATATTTTATAATTCTGTCTTTTACTTCTTTAATAGCATCGCTGTTTCCCAGAATGTTGTTTGCTTCTATAAGTTCATTACGTAGATTTTCGATTTCATCCTTAGATTTTTTATATTCGATTGCATTTCGAATGGCAATTTTAAGTTCATCGAGGTCCGGTGGTTTCTGAATGTAATTATATGCTCCCCTTTTAGTAGCTTCCACGGCAGTTTCAAAATTACCATGCCCTGATATCATAATAACAATAAGACTCTTATCTATTTCCATAATCCTCTCCAGAACTTCGAGCCCGTCCATTTTAGGCATTTTGATATCAAGCAAAACAAGGTCGTATTTTTTCCTCTTTACATTTTCTATTGCGGAATATCCTTCGAGTGATATATCTACTTCGTGTTTTTCCGAAGTAAGCACGAGTGAAAGTATATCAAGTATATTCTGTTCATCGTCTACAATAAGTATTTTTCCCATAATGGATTATTTAAGTTCTACAATAGTTGTTCCCGAGTCTCCTTCATTCCAGTTACCCAACCTGAAAGATTTTACCATTTTACTTTTCGATAAAATTGAGTTTACTTCTTTTCTCAGACGTCCTGTTCCTTTTCCGTGTACAATAGTAACAGTTGAAATGGAATTCAGATTTGCATCAAGTAAAAACTTTTCTATCTTATCAAATATTTCTATCGAATACATCCCTCTTAAATCAAGCGTAATTTCATAAGGTATTTCAACAAATTTTGAAGAGCTTTCCTCAAAATTAGTGAAATTATTATTTATATTACCTGCTTTTTTTAAGTCCTTAATTTTAGCTTTAAATATCACCCCGTTAATATCAACAGAAACATTCTCTTTATTCATATCCACAAGGATTCCCTTTGAATTAGAGTCTTTTATCTTAACATAATCTCCCACCGAAAACGTTTCATTGTTTTTTACTTCTTCAATATTTTCTGTTTGCAGATTCTTCTTAACATACGTTTCGATTTCCGCTTTTATTTCCTTTGGTTTGAAATCCTTATTCTCCCTGACTTCCTTTATTGCCTGGTCAATCTTTCTTTTGCTTTCCTGAATTATTCTTTCCCCTTCATTTTTTGCGGTATTAATAATTTCTTTTTCTGTTTTTCTTATTTCCGTAATTTTAGTTTCATACTGCTTAACCAATTCCGACAAATGGGTATTTTGTATATCAAAATCCTTTTTTAATTCGTGATATTTTTGCTTGTTAAAATTGAGTTCTTTGATTAAGTCTTCGAGATTGCTTTCATCTTCATCCAGCAGAGTTTTTGCAAAGTCAATGGTGTAATCGGGAAAATCGAATTTTTTCGCAATTTCAAACGTAAAACTCTGACCCGGTATGCCCACAATGAATTTATAATTCGGTGAAAGAGTCTCTATGTCGAATTCTAGAGAAGCATTTTCAATCTTATCAGTATTAAAAGCAAAACTTTTTAAATCACCTATGTGAGTTGTAACGATGGAAATGCAGTCTTTTTCCGAAAGAAATTTTAATATAGAAGCTGATAAGGCTCCTCCCAGTTTCGGGTCCGTTCCATTGCAGATTTCATCAATCAGAACAAGAGAATCGGAGTCGCAATTGCTGATAATATCCTTAATATATTTCAGATGAGAACTGAATGAACTTAAATCATTTTCAATGGATTGCTCATCACCTATATTAATAAATATTTTTTTGAATATCCTGAATTTTGAGGAGCTGTCTGCAGGAATTAAAATTGCTGACTGAAACAGCAATTGCAGAAGACCTATAGTTTTAAGCGCAACCGTCTTTCCTCCTGCATTGGGACCTGTAATAACAAGTGTGTTAAACTCTCCGCCTATTTCCACATCAAGAGGCACAATATTTTTGATATTGTGTGACTGAATTAATACAGGGTGATATGCCTTTCTTAATACTGTGATTTTTTCACTAATTTCGGGTATGTTTCCGGAAATATCGATTGCATATTTTGCTTTCGAGTAGATGAAATCGAGTTCAGCCAGGATTTCGCAATTCAGCTTGAAGTCTTCATAATAAACCGAAACTTCAGATGTAAGTTCGGATAATATTCGTTCAATCTCTCTTCTTTCTTCATATTTCAGTTCTGTAATTTCATTGTTAATTTCGGTAGTTTCCTGCGGTTCAATAAAAACTGTAGAGCCGGAAGCGGAGGAACTGTGAATAATTCCCGGCACCTGCCGTTTATTCTCAACTTTAACAGGTATAACAGACCTGCCGTCTCTTAGCGTAATAATCTCATCTCTGGAGAGTTCCTGCTCGGAAACATCTTTTAATATTTTATATAGCGTTTTTCTCAGCCTGTCGCTTTTAGATTTTATTTCACTCTTTATCCGGCGCAGGTTTTGAGAAGCTGTATCTTTTACATTACCGTCTTCATCGATGGCAAATTCTATGTGCCGCTCCAGTATTTTATCGTAAAAAAGCCTGTTTGATAACTCCGCAATAAGGTAATAGGTATCGTAATTATTTTTGTTTACGGAATTGATTACCTGCTTAACGGTTCTGGATATTTTAAGAAAATTCAGTATCCATAAAAATTTATCTGGAAGAATTACACTGTTCTTTATTTTTGACCTGTCAATCAATTCCCTGATATCTTTCAATCCGGAAAGTTCCGGAAAAGAATTTATTTCAATTAATTCTTTTACCTGCAGAACTTTTTTTAATTCTCTTTCAAGGTCGTATTTTTCCGTATAGAACGGAATTCCCGAGAAAAGGTCACTGCTAAGTTCGGAGTAAGCATGTTTCCGTATATTCGAAATTACTTTATCAAATTCGAGCTTATTTTTAATTTCCCGGGGATTCATTATACTTGCTTATTAATAATTTAGAAAACACTTAATTTTTTATAAATGTGTTCAGGTCTTCAAATGATTTTTTATTGAAAGGCAAAATCTTAGAGACTGCATCAAACGTATCCGGCGCAAACCTCGATACATAGGGATAAAAGGCAGATTGGCTGAATGCAGTTTCATTCATAAAACTGAAAGTCTTCAGCAGAATAATAAGCAGGCTTGCAACCAGTAAACCTTTAATCGTACCCAAAACTATTCCAAGAATCTTGTCGAATGATTTTGTGATGCTGCTCAGTTTTGATAATTTACTTGCGATGAAAATACCCGCAAAATAAATCAGCAGGTATATTATAATGAATGAAACTATATTTAAAGTTTTATCGTCTTTTATGAATTTATGAAGTACGAGTGCAAACCCTGCGTGGAATTTAGTTGCCAGCACGAGACCGGCAATTATGCTGATAAGTGAAAAGATACTGACAAGAAATCCCCTTCTGTATCCCAAATATGCAAGCAGTAAAATAATTACAATGATTATTATATCAAGCGTATTCAATATATTCTATTATAAAAAATTAATTGCAAGTTTAAGGAGCAAGCTTACTTTTCACTATTTCCTGAATTATTTTACCGTCAATTTTACCTTTGAGGATTTTCATTGCACCTGACATTACCCTTCCGAAATCTTTTTCCGTCACATTTCCAAATTCTTTAATAACATCAGATATTATTTCTTCTGCTTCTTCTTTTGTAATAGGTTTCGGCAGATATTCATTGATTATATCAAGTTGTTTCTGTTCTTTTTCAACAAGCTCGGGGCGATTCCCTTTTTCAAACATTTCGATTGCTTCTTTTCTCATTTTTACCTGACGTGTAAGGAGCTGAATTTCCTCTTCTTCAGTCATTTCCCTTTGCATCCCCAATTTATCCATCTTTAGTATTTCAGCCCTTATACTGCGCAAAGTTTCCGTTCTCACGGCATCCTGCTTTTTCATGGAAGCATTCAAATCCTCAATAATTTTTTCTTTTAAGCTCATAATAATTAAATTAAATTTAATCAGTCTCCCGTATCGTATTTGCTAATCTGGGGAATATATTTTGATTTGGGATAATCTTTCTTTAATTCTTTAATTGTCTTTTTAAGTGTCTCGTTATCATTTGCGAGTGAATAATTTTTTATGGCATAAAACAAATATTCATCGTTATTTGAAACCAGTTTGCTCTGCTGTGATGCTTTCATATAATACTTTGCTGCATTTGCGTAATCATTCTTTGCCTCACAAACTTCAGCTATTCCGGCAAGAGATGCGGCTTTATAAATATCATTACTGCCGGAATAATCTTTAAAATACTTATCTGCTTTTTCATAATCCCTTAAAAATAATAGCAGTTAGCCAGCATAACCTTTGCAATTTGTCCGTTTTCTGACGAACCGTAATTATCAACGATATACTGCAGACCTCTTGACATTCCCAAAGAATCCCCGTTTATGGCCTGCTGGAATAATCCGTTTGAATAAGCAGTTTTAACTTTGGATAATTCTATTCCTGCCGTTTCATTATTTTTTGCTTTGTAATTAAAATAGAAAAATACCAATGCAACCACAACAACAACGGATGTCGCAATGATATATACCCTATTTTTATTATTCTCATAATATTCCATCGATTTATAATACATATCCATTAACTTATCTTCGTGAGTTTTACCTATGTTTTTACCTAATTTTGCCATTTTTATAAAAATAATTTTTATTTTATTAAGACCTTAAAGTTATGAATTTAAACTTTTTAAATAAAGTCAAAATTCGTTGTTTTTAGCTAAAAATGTAAAAAATTAATGAAATAATACTGAAATATGAATTTAATTTTGTTTTGATTTTAAATATCTTGTTAGATTAAGGGAAAAATATTAAAAAAGAGATATTAAATATCGTTATTATAGGTGCACTTTCTCTCGCGACTCTTGCAATACTTTTAATAGCTCTTTTTGTTTTTATCAATACATAATTAAAAAAAATTGAATTTATAAATATATTAAATAATTAAACTATAAAAAAATGTTAGAAAAAATTAAAGAAATACTTGGAAAAGAAGAAGAGTACTTACTTACTCATAAAAGCACGACTATTGCTAAAGAAATGATACATTTACCGGGACCTGATTTTGTGGACAGAGTATGGAAAGATTCTGACAGAACTCCGAATGTACTCAGAAATATGCAATCAATATTCAATCACGGGAGATTATCCGGAACAGGTTATTTATCGATATTACCCGTTGACCAGGGCATAGAGCATTCGGCAGGAGCATCTTTTGCACCGAATCCGGCTTATTTCGACCCTGAAAATATTGTAAAATTGGCTATGGAAGGCGGCTGTAATGCAGTTGCATCTACACTTGGAGTACTCGGTTCGGTTTCGCGCAGATATGCGCACAAGATTCCGTTTATACTGAAATTGAACCATAATGAGATACTTTCTTATCCAAATAAATACGACCAGATAATGTTTGCCAATGTTGACCAGGCATTCGATATGGGAGCAGTTGCAGTCGGAGCTACGATTTATTTCGGTTCGGATGAATCTTCAAGGCAGATTCAGGAAGTTTCAGATGCATTTGCTTATGCGCACGAACTCG
>Ga0224522_1000467_pt1 | contig 13373 bp, 15 predicted proteins | sample CFST25metaG_FD_182733 | JGI IMG/M metagenome (GOLD analysis project Ga0224522, IMG submission 182733) | Peat soil microbial communities from Stordalen Mire, Sweden - C.F.S.T25 | ecosystem: Environmental > Terrestrial > Soil > Wetlands > Peat | place: Sweden: Norrbotten County, Stordalen Mire...
GACATAGACATCGTCGGAAATGCAGAAGCCATTGCAGAAAAAGCAAAAGCAATGATTCAAGTTGAAGATGGTGATGATACAAATGTTGAGTTGTTAGCCGGTGGAAAAAGAGTATTAGTACAGTTACCACAAGCTAGATTTGAAGCAGCAGCCGAATACTCAGCAACACCACTCGTTACAGCTTCAGCATTCATCCAAGCAATAATTGATGTTTGTGGTGTAAGCATGTACGATGCAAATATGGTGAAAGCAGCTATTCTAGGTAGATACCCACAATCAGTTGAATACCTGGGTGGAAACGTAGCTACTATGCTTGACCTGCCTCAGAAATTAGAAGGTCCAGGTTATGCACTAAGAAACATCATGGTAAACCACGTAGTTGCAGCAACTCTTAAAAACACCATGCAAACAACTGCTCTATCCAGCATATTAGAACAATCAGCAATGTTTGAAATGGGAGACGCAGTCGGAGCATTTGAAAGAATGCACCTTTTAGGACTTGCATATCAGGGAATGAACGCTGATAACATGGTATTCGATCTGGTAAAAGAAAACGGTAAAACAGGTACAGTAGGATCCGTTATAGCAGATACAGTAGACAAAGCAAAAGCAGATGGCGTAATAGGTGTAGAAAAAGACTTGCACGGTTTCAGCGTCTACGGAACCGACGACATGGCAAAATGGAATGCTTATGCAGCAGCAGGATTGCAAGCAGCTACAATGGTTAACCAAGGTGCTGCCAGAGCTGCACAAGGTGTATCATCCACTATTCTATACTACAACGACATACTTGAATTCGAAACTGGCTTACCAAGCGTTGATTTTGGTAGAGCTGAAGGTGTAGCAGTAGGATTTTCCTTCTTCAGTCACTCCATATACGGTGGTGGAGGACCAGGTATTTTCAACGGAAATCACATTGTTACTCGACACAGTAAAGGATTCGCTATACCACCAGTAGCAGCAGCCATGTCTTTAGATGCCGGTACACAAATGTTCTCCCCAGAAGCAACCTCCGGATTAATAAAAGAAGTGTTCAGCAAAGTTGATGCATTCAGAGAACCACTAAAATATGTGAATGAAGCAGCTGCTGAAATAAAAAACCAAGTCTAAAAAAATAAATCCAAACTTGGGGGTAAATCAGTAAATGGACATCGAAATTTTTCCACACAGATTATTAAGCGCTGATACCACTGAAAGATTGTTAAACGATCTTGAGGGGATTGAAGGCATTAAAAGAATAGTTATTCAAGGACAAAGACTTCCTCCTAAAGAAATAAACGAAAATCACAGAACTATCATCCTTAAAGGTGAAGAAATAGATTTACAGGTTCAAACGGGCCGTATTTTAATGGACATAGAAGACGAGGAAATCATAGAGGATATAAGAACTATCTGTGAAGATCATCTGCCATTTGGATTCAACATACATCTTGGAACCTTTATCAGAAAGCAGAAAACCGTTACAGATAACATAAAATACGGAGAAGCCTTAAAACAAATACCAGAGGAAATGGTCGGTTTAACTGATCAAAACGCTCAACTCAGTGAAAGAGCCACCATAATCAAAAGAGAAAAACAATAATGATTGGTAAAACCACACATGTTGTAGACTGCAGAGAAGCAATGGGAATGGGTGAAGGTGGAGGAATAGCCCAGAGAGGAACTTTTGCAGAGTGTGGAAATGATGTACTGGCTATTGCCATGTCTCCCGGAAGAAGGCATATAACTAAACCAGTTTGCGAAATAACATTTGCCTTGCGGGAAGCTAATATACTAACCAGCACTTTAGTATTAAATGCAGGGGCTGGAGTTCCACATGATGCTCCAACAGCAGGATCCGGCAGCCTTTTTGGACTCACTCCTACGGAGATTGAGCAAATTAAAAGGTTCCGTCTTGTAGTAATGCATCTTGGAGGAGTAAGGCATCATATCATATACAAGGCTCGTTTGATTTTACGTAAAGTTAAAAGACCATGTATTGTTATATGCGAGTACCCCGTTGACTTTGAAGATTTCGCTAAGATCGGTGTCAAAACTAAAGCTGTAATGCCCGAAGAACCTAAAACTAAAGGTGAAATCGTGGATATTATAAGTGGAGTAATTAGAGGAGAAACAGCTCCCCAAGAAAAGTTGGATGAAATAATAAGAAAGGTAAGATTAGCATTAGGAGGTGCATTATAAATGGCACAATTTTATCCAGGAACAAGTAAGGTTGCAGAAAACCGAAGAAAATTCATGAACCCAGATATAGAACTCGAAAAATTAAGGGAGATATCTGACGAAGATGTTGTACAGATATTAGGTCACAGAGCTCCCGGAGAAGAATATCCAAGTGTACATCCACCACTAGAAGAGTTGGATGAACCAGATGATGCAATAAGGGACATGGTGGAACCACTCGATGGTGCAAAAGCAGGTGATAGGGTAAGATACATCCAATTCACTGACTCAATGTACTTCGCCCCAGCACACCCATTCGTAAGATCCCGATCATATCTACACAGATTCAGAGGAGCAGATGCAGGTACTTTATCAGGAAGACAAATCATCGAAACCCGAGAAAGAGATCTAGAAAAATACGCTAAAGAATTATTAGAAACAGAATTCTTCGACCCAGCCCGAACCGGTATAAGAGGTAAAACAGTTCACGGACACGCTTTAAGACTAGATGAAGATGGTATGATGTTCGACATGTTACGAAGACAGTTGTTCGACAAATCTACTGGAATGGTTAGTTCAGTTAAAAACCAGATTGGTGACGAATTAGACGAGCCAGTATTATTAGGAGAACCATTAGAAGAATCAGTCCTCAAAGAAAAAACAACTATCTACAGAAAAGATGGTGAAGCATACCGAGACGACAAAGACGCAGTAGAAGTACTCCAAAGAATCCACGTATTAAGATCAATGGGCGGGTACAATCCTGAATAAGCAGGAGGTGAAAATATGGCCGATAAAATGTTTTTAGATGCAATGAAAAAGAAATTCGAAGAAGATCCAACAGATAAAAATACTACTTACTATCACTTTGGCGGATGGAAACAATCCGAAAGGAAAAGAGAATTCGTTGAAGCCGGTAAACAAGTAGCAAAAAAACGAGGAATTCCACAGTACGACCCAGATGTTGGTACCCCTCTTGGTCAGAGGGTACTTATGCCATACCAAGTGTCAACCACCGACACCTTTGTAGAAGGTGACGACTTACACTTTGTAAACAACGCTGCCATGCAGCAAATGTGGGACGATATTCGAAGAACTGTTATTGTAGGATTAAACACAGCACACACTGTTATAGAAAAAAGACTAGGTAAAGAAGTTAGCCCAGAAACCATTACCCACTACTTGGAAACTGTAAACCACGCTATGCCTGGTGCAGCAGTAGTTCAAGAACACATGGTAGAAACTAACCCCTACCTGGTGGCAGACAGTTACGTGAAAGTATTCACAGGTAACGACGAAGTAGCTGACGAAATAGACCCTGCTTTCGTATTAGACATAAACAAAGAATTCCCAGAAGACCAAGCAGAAGTACTTAAAAATGAAGTAGGAGACGGAATCTGGCAAATAGTCAGGATACCAACCATAGTATCCCGAACCTGTGATGGTGGTACCACCTCACGATGGTCCGCTATGCAAATTGGTATGTCCATGATTTCTGCATACAAACAGGCAGCAGGAGAAGCCGCAACCGGTGACTTCGCATACGCTGCAAAACACGCAGAAGTTATCCACATGGGTACCTACCTCCCAGTAAGAAGAGCTCGAGGAGAAAACGAACCAGGTGGAATCGCATTCGGATTCCTAGCTGACATAGTTCAGACACCAAGAAAATACCCAGATGACCCAGTAAGACAAACCCTAGATGTGGTTGCAGCCGGTGCTATGCTGTACGATCAGATCTGGCTTGGTTCATACATGTCTGGTGGTGTAGGATTCACTCAGTACGCAACCGCCGCATACACCGATAACGTGCTCGATGACTTCACATACTTCGGTAAAGAATACGTGGAAGACAAATATGGAATGACCGAAGCACCTAACACCATGGACACTGTCCTAGATGTTGGTTCAGAAGTTACCTTCTATGCACTGGAACAGTTTGAAGACTACCCAGCATTATTAGAGACAATATTCGGTGGATCACAGAGAGCATCCATCGTAGCAGCAGCAGCCGGATGTGCCACTGCATTTGCAACTGGAAACGCACAAACAGGATTAAGCGCATGGTACTTATCCATGTACTTACATAAAGAACAGCATTCCAGACTTGGATTCTATGGTTACGACCTTCAGGATCAGTGTGGAGCATCCAACGTATTCTCAATTAGAGGAGACGAAGGATTACCAACTGAACTAAGAGGAGCTAACTATCCAAACTACGCTATGAATGTGGGTCACCAGGGAGAATACGCAGGTATATCTCAGGCAGCACACTCTGCCCGAGGAGACGCATTTGTCGTTAACCCACTGGTTAAAATTGCATTCGCAGATAAAAACCTGACCTTCGACTTCGCTGAAGTACGTGCTCAGTTTGCTAAAGGTGCATTAAGAGAATTCGAACCAGATGGAGAAAGAGCTATCATCTCTCCAGCTAAATAAGTAGGTGTTAAATGTAAACACCTATTTTTTTTTATTTTATTAAAAAATAATATGGAGGAAAAATAACATGGCAGACCCTATAATAGCAGGATTAGGTGTTGTAGCTTTGATGGGCGCCGCTGCAACAATTTCAGGAGCTGCAGAGGACCTAGAATCTGACGTTGGTTCTATGAGTAACCCTAACTCACAGGTTCAACTAGCACCACAAATGGGTAACCTTCACAGGATATTCAACAAGGCTGTTTCTGGAGAACCAGTACAAATGGGAACCATGGCAGGTATAGCAGGTTCAGTTGCATTTGTGCTTCTTTCATTAAACCTTCCAGTAATAATGGCATTAGCTGGAGGAGCAGCATTTGCAGCTTTAATTCACACAACATTCGCCACCACATCACACTTAGGAAGAACTGTAAGTGTATCAAAATTCGGACAACCCTTATTTCTAGATGTGGTCACAGAACACTTAGGACCAATAGCTGGCCACGGATTTATAGTTACATTCACAATAATTGGAGTATCATACTTAATGACCTTGCCAATACAAGGTTTCGCACACCCATTCCCACTGCCAATGCTGGCAGTACTTTGGGGAATAACCATAGGTGCTATAGGCTCATCAACAGGCGATATTCACTATGGTGGTGAAAGAGAGTACCAGCAATACCCATTTGGTGGAGGTATCCCTGTTCGAATTCACGGTGACATCACCAGAAAAGCTGAACTCGGAGCCAGAAACTCTTTAGATGCAGTTAACTTCTGTGCCAAGTACGGTGGACCTGTGACAGGATTTTGTTTCGGAGCAATCGTATTTTTCAGCTTCTGGAGCACAGTAGTAGGTGGAATATTTGGAAGCGTTACTGGCACTATTCTCCCGGGTAATTCTGATTCTAACACAGCCTTAGCAGTAGGTACAACAATTCTCTTTATTATCATAATATTGATAATAATAATAAACAATAGAATGGAAGTATTTGCAAGAAACAAATACGGACCATATTTAAAATAAATAGGAGGTTAACACAATGGTAGTAGACCCATTAATATTAATAGGTGCTGTAGCCGTTGGAGGAGTACTTATTGGTGGAGGTGTACACTTCATACCAGTAGGGGGTGCTCCAGCAGCTATAGCAACAGCAACAGGTGTGGGAACAGGAACCGCCATGCTTGCAGCAGGAGGAGGTATGACCGGACTCATAACTGCAGCAGCAGCAACCACATCTCCACTATGGCTAGTCATACTAGCAGGTGGCGCTGGTTCAGCTTTAATGTTAGGTATTACTATGTTAGTAGGTAACTGGGTTTATATCTGGGGTGTAGGATGTGTACCATCATCAGCTAAAGTCACACATGATCCTATAACCAAATATGAGCAAAGTAAATTCGTAACACCAGGTACAGAAGGCCATGGAATACCTACAGTATGTTTTGTAAGTGGAATAATAGGTGGATTATTAAGTGGATTCGGAGGAGCACTAGCTTATTACTTCCTTTACTATTCACTAATAGCCACTCCAGGTTACGCAATACCGTCTGGAGCATATGTATCTCTAGGCGCAGCTACACTTGCCGGTACATTTGCATTAGGTTTATTCTTCGTAAATTCAGTTATAGCTTCCTATAACATTGGAGGTACTATTGAAGGATTCCACGATCCTAAATTCGCCAGACTCCCCAGAGCAGCATTAGCATGTATCATTGCCTCTGCAATAGTAGGTGCATTAGGAGTATTACTCGTTCAAGGAGGTAGTTTCTAATGTCTGAAAATGGTAGAGGACCCAACTCTGTAGATAAGAGAAAACCTTTAGCTCTGGGAATAGTGGGAGGACTTATAGGTATATACCTCACTCCAATTAATCCGATAATTGGCCCCCTTCTTGCAGCATTAGGAGCAGTATGTGGTATAGTTTGGGGTGCTGATGCAATAGCTCGTGTAGCTAGTTACGGTTTAGGTACAGGTGTACCTTCCATTGGATACATGTCACTGGCATTTAGTTTAGTTGGTGCTTTATCTGGATTATCAGTAGCTGTTTATCTTGGAACAAGCTATACTTGGATTGGACCTGTACTGGGAGTTGTACTGGCCATGATTGTAGGTGCAATAGTGGCTGGATTAGGGCTTACAGTATTAAAGATGAAAATACCAATCTTAATGCGTTGCACAATAGAACTCGCAGGTGCAGCCTCAATATCTGTACTCGGATTTTCAGCAGCTATCGCCGGCTCCTACGCTATGCCAAACATATTACACAGTGTAATCATCCCGGGATACATCGCACTATTTTTCATCCTGAACACTATGGCCATACAACATCCATTTAACGCCTGTTTAGGTCCAAATGAAAATAGAACCCGAACTTTAAAATTAGCTTTCAGCACAGCTTTCATCGCCATGGCAATAACAGGCGTTATTGCAATGCCATTTAGCAGTGCATGGTATGTGATAGCTATAGTTGGAGCTATAGGATGGTTCGTATCAATTACCTCATTTATACAGGCATCAAAAGACGAAGCAGCACTGGTCAAATGGACTGGCTGGTGGCCTCATGAGGAGGGCGAGGATTTTGATAAGGAAGTTAAGGAGATTAAGGAGGCATAAAAATGGCAGAAATGTTACCTTTAATAGTAATTGCTCCTGAATCAAATTTAACCCTTAACCCTTCTACAGGTATTCTAGGAGCTGCTATGGAAGGTGTTGTAATATTATCACTAGATGGAGTAAATAGACAACTAGATCAATTAGAGATTGGAATAGACGATTTATATAACTCATTGGATCCAACCAGTCAACCGCATAATTCCTTCCCAGGACGAGAAGGAGTTTATATGCAAGCTGGTACCTTGACCAACATGGTTTATGGATTCATAATAGGGATGGTTATAATGGTGGCTCTATTCTTTTAGGAGGTGTTAGAAAATGGCAGAAAAAAAATCACCAGCAGAGGGATGGCCGGTTATTAGTGGGGACTATGTGGTCGGTGACCCTGAAAGTCCTGTGGCAGCTGCGACCTTGGCGTCTCATATAGAACAGATACCATTGGATGCAGGTGCTGCTATAGCAGGTCCTTGTAAGACAGAAAATCTCGGTATAGAGAAAATGATGGCTAACCTGATATCTAATCCCAATATACGATTCCTCGTCTTATGTGGATCAGAGGTGCAGGGACATATTACAGGTCAGAGTATACAAGCACTACACGCCAATGGGGTTGACCCTGAAAAACGAAGTATCGTAAAAGCTAAGGGAGCTATACCCTACATAGAAAACATACCGGATGAAGGTATTGAGAGATTCCAACAACAATTAGAATTAGTCAGTATAATAGATGTAGAAGACGCTCCATCTATACAAGCAAAAATTAAAGAATGTGTTGAAAAGGATCCCGGTGCTTTTGAAGAAGAAGCAATGGTCATCAAAGTAGAGGAGGGTGGTGGAGAGCAGGAAGAAGCTGATGCAATAGTACCTGTGACTGCTGAGACGGCTTTAATTGAAGCTAGAATGCGTAATATCCAAACCCAAGTTAAAGCAACCGCTTCTTTACAGAGAATATTCGCAGGTATGTACACTGGAAAAGTTCAAGGAATTATGGTTGGATTAGCCTTTACTTTGGTTGTCGGAACCTTACTGCTCTTGAATGGTATATAAATGGAGGTTTAAATATGAAAGTATCAAATAAACCTAACCTCAGAGGGATGGAAAAAGTAGCAAACGATGTAACTTATCGAACTGCGATAATGGGCAGAGATCTAAGATTATTTATGGGTCTTGTAACCACCCGTATATATGGAATTAGTATAGGCTTTATATTAGCAGTTGTATTAATTCTTATTCCAGCAATTTGGGTAATATATGGGGGCCAGTTATAATGGCAGATGATGAAAACATTATACCTCAAGTTATTGTCCCAGGTGATGAGTTCAACAAAGCTAATGAAAGATTAGATATCATGGAAGATAAAGTTGAATTCACATGGGGTGAAGTCAATCAGAGAATGGGTCAACAAATAGGAAGAGATATTGGTATTTTATATGGAATAATAATAGGACTCATAATCCTCTTTGTGGTATTCAAAGTGGTTAAAATAGGAGCAGTCTTAACAGCCTTAAGCGGAGTTTAATTTAGGAGGTTTATCATTATGTTTAGATTTGACAAAGAACAAGTTGTATTAGATATAGCTGGCGTTAAATGTGGTGGACAGCCAGGAGAATATCCAACTGTTTTAGCAGGAACCATATTTTATGGTGGACACAAAATAATAGAAGATGAAAAGGCTGGAGTATTCGACAAAGAAGCAGCACAATCCCTAATGAAAGTGCAGGAAGAAATGTCAGATACAACCGGTAACCCACACTATGTGCATACCTTTGGACAAACACCAGAGGCTATAGTTAAATATCTAGAATTTGTAGGCGAACATTCAGACTATCCCTTCTTGATAGATTCAACATCAGCTGAAGCAAGGTTAGCCGGTGCAAATTACGCTACTGAAGTAGGACTGGCTGACAGAGCAATCTACAATTCCATAAACATGGCTGCAGATGCAGCAGAGATAGTAGCTGTGGGAGAAACAGATCTAACCGCATCTATCGTTTTAGGATTTAATGCTATGGATATGACGTCTCAAGGTAAAATGGATATATGGGAGAATGGTGGAAGTGTTTTAGACAAAGGGCTGTTAGAAATGTCTGTAGAGTCAGGTATAGACAAGCCACTTATGGATGTGGCTGTAACACCATTAGGTCAGGGAGCAGGTCCGGCAGTCAGAACATCTTTCATGCAAAAAAGTAAATGGGGTTATCCATCAGGAGCAGGTATACACAATGTACCATCTGCATGGGACTGGATGAGAAACTACAAAAAATCTGTGGAAAAAGGTGGAATGGGACACCCAGAAGCCTGGCCAGTAGCTGACGTAGGATCAAACCTTATCATGCTGATGGCTGGAGGAGACTTTGTTCTCATAGGACCTATCGAAAACGCTCAGATGGCATTCCCTGCCTGCGCTATGTGTGACATCTTCATGGCCGAAGCAGCAAAAGATATTGGAACAGTACCAATAGATGAACACCCATTCTTCAAACTGCTTTAAATCAAAAAACAAAATAGATTGATGTAAAAAATCAATCTATATTATTCTTTTTTTAAGTCTAGAAAATATTATAATAATTTTTAATTTTTCAATTACTAAAATTCACAATAGATATATATTTTCCTTTTGATTAACATTTTTACATGAATTCTAGGGGGTATTCTTTTTGTCACCATTTAGGAGAATATTAAGTAGAAGTCCCAAACCAACTATCGCAAAAAGTAAGTACTTAACCATCGAAGATGTGAAATCAAACCCTTATAGTGTGAAAAAAAAAGTAGGAGCAGGAACATCCGCAGATCCTGATGTTTATTACATTGTAGCATCAGTGGAATTAGGAAATACCACTACTAAATGTATTTTAACCGCAACAAATCTTAAAAATAGTCACACTTATCTTCTTGATAAAACCGTGAAGATGACACGAGACATAAGACCACCTAAAAAGGGAGAGAAAATCTTTGGTGAGACAGTTTGGGAGGTTGAACTCACTAAAGAATCCGTCTCAGAAATGGTGAAGGATACTATCCTAGAATCTGTTAAAAGGTCTAAAATAAATATAGATGAAGATCTTGATTTCGTGGTGCGCTCAACCGGTGTGACAGCAGGATTTGCTTCTCCAAAAGAGGTGGGAGATCTTATAATAGCTTTAGCAAATGGTTGTTTGGAAGCTGGTATACCACCTCGTAAAATGTCTCCAGCAATGTCTATTGAAAACTTCCCTGAACGTTTAAGAGGCTACACACTTATTGATCAGGTGATGTTTGACGGAGCTGTGGTTAGCGTGGTTCCTCCTACGGGAAAGGTGGTGGTTGCTAATGAAATGGAGGGTGAATTAGTTACTGCAGGTATTAAGGCAGGCGCTAAGTGGACTAATATTGATTATCGCAATCCGGTGGTTTCCATGGACTTTGGAACTACTTTAGCAGGTCGAATAACTAATGCTGAAGAGCCTTATGCTCGTACAGTTGGAAACTTCTGTGGTTTGGCAGGAGCTGTATCAGATGCTATAATTCGTGGAACTGAAAAAGTGGATAAAAGAGGTGGAGCTGCATTGGATCTTTATACAAAGGATGTACTAAAAAATGCAGATTGGAAGGCGGCTAAATCCTATGCAGAAAAGGTTCATGAATATGTGGATATCAGAAAAGTTCCAGAAGGAAGGGATAGATTTGGAACAGTACCTGTTGATCCTGTAGCAGCTTATGATGCTGGTACCACGCTTATAGGATGTGATATAGGGATTAATGGTGATCAGATTCCTCAGCTCGTTAAAATTGGTAATGAAATATTCTCGGAATCGGGTATACATACTTTATTCGCTACTTTGGATCATGTAAGTGCTTTGATAGTGAAACGGTTAGTAGAAGAAGCATTAGATGAAGGAGTAATTGAAGAAGGTTCAGTATTGGGAGTGACTGGTAGGGCAGGTATAACCGGCAGAAAGCCTAACTTAATTTTAGATCATACTAAAAGTTACTTCAAAGAAACTATTTTTGTATCAGATGCACTAGCATTGGGTGCAGCTGTAATGGCACGGTGCATGAACTCTATGGGTACTCCTAAAATTCCATTAGGAGGTTTAAGGGGAGGTGCTTGCATATTAGGTCAGCGAAGAAGACTGCAACAGAACAAAATTAACCATTAATCCAAAATAAAGTATAATAAAAAATAAAAATTAAGTTTTCGAAAAAAAATGTATATTGGGATTCTTATAATTACATGATTTATAAAAATTTATATTAAATTTGCTTTAAAACATTTATTTTTTCTCTAATTTATGGAGATACCTTAAATGATAATTGCCTTGATAATGGCTGGTGGGAAAGGCACCAGAATGAAATCCCAACTAGAAAAACCTCTTATCCTGATCAACGGTAAGCCCATGATAGAAAGTGTCATCCAGGCATGTTATGGTGCAGAAAAAATAGATAGCATTATAGTTGCAACTACCAAATACACTCCTAAAACCGAGGAATACATAAAAAATAAGGGTATAAAAATAATTAGAACTCCCGGAGAGGGATACATATCAGATTTGAGGTTTATAATCTCAAAATTCAATTCAGAACACGTTTTACTAACAATTACTGCAGATTTACCATTAATAAAAAGTTCTACCTTAGATCAAGTTATACAAAAGTATGAAAATTGTGGTAAAGATGCCCTTTGTGTTGCAGTTCATCCAGAATTATATAGAACATATAATTTGAAACCATCTTGGCAATTGAAGAGCATAATACCATCAGGTTTAAATATTTTGAGGAGTATAAACAAGCAACAAGATGAGGAAGTTCTTTTAATTAATGAAATTGAATTGGCTTTAAATATTAATAGTCAAGATGACATAAAATTCCTAGAAGAACATCTTTCAAGTAACTCGTGAAAAATTAAGGGTGATAAAATATGGTTGTGGAAGAGAGGAAATTAATAAAAGGGGAAGAAAAAGTTTGGAGTGAAATTAAAGGATATCAGGTGGCTACCAATAATGCACGCATATTAGGAGAGTTAGAGGAACTAATAATAAATGGAAAAACAGGTAAAATAACTGACGTAGTCATAAAAGTGGATAAAGGACGAAATGTAAATGTTAAAGGTGCTAAGAAAAAAGGAGATAACTTACTTGTTCCATTTGGAAAAGTGGAAAAAGTAGGTGAATTCATAATAATTTCAGAATAAATATCTATTAAAAATATTTATTCCCACTACATTTGTTTATTTAAAAAATTTTTTTTAACAAAAAATTTATTCTAAAATTAAAAAAAAAATTATTAGAATGCTAAAAAAAATATTAATATTAGTCTAATTTTTTACATACCTTGTAAACTCAAGTCTAGCATTCTTTTGGTTTCAGCAGCGAGTTCAGGTGGCAGTCCAGTGATATCCAGGCTTAGGAAGCCCCTTACAATCATGCTTGCTGCTTCATCTTCAGTTAAACCACGGGACATGAGATATAAAACTTCTTCTTCGGCTATTTTACCCACAGCTGCCTCGTGGGATAATTCTAGATCCTTTGAACTTCCTTCAAGCTCTGGAACAGAGTAGATCAATGAATCATTAGATAAAACTAATCCCATACACTCTAAATGTCCTTTAACATCTGGAGATTTGCCTGCTAAATGTCCCCGAGTGTATATTTGGGATTTATCCTTGGAAACAGCCCGGGTAATCATCTCTGAACTAGAATTTTTACCAGTGAGAATAGCTCTAGAACCACAATCTAATAAAGACTCTTTCTGTCCACCTAATATGGATTGGAATACTGCCCGTGAGTTTTTTCCCTGACAATAAGCAGTAGGATAAGTTTGAATAGTCTTAACTGGGCTGGTAAGAATGTAGTTACTAATATAAGTTGAATCATCTCCCATAATAATTCCGGTACGGGGACGGACTTCTACTTCCTCTGCCCAATTGTGGACCATTGTGAATGTGATCTTTGCACCTTTTTTGAGGTAAAATTCTGATACTCCGACATGTAGTGCTCTTTGAATATCTGATCCGGTTGCACAACCGGTTATGATGTGCAATTCACTATTTTCTTCAGCAATTATAACATTATGTACAGTTTGAGCAACGTTTGAACCGCCAATAAACATACAAGCCTGAATTGGGAATATTTCCTTCGAACCAGGCAAAGACCTTATGAAATAACCACCTGACTCTCTTAAAGCTGTTTCTGCAGTGTAT
>Ga0224522_1000468_pt1 | contig 13372 bp, 8 predicted proteins | sample CFST25metaG_FD_182733 | JGI IMG/M metagenome (GOLD analysis project Ga0224522, IMG submission 182733) | Peat soil microbial communities from Stordalen Mire, Sweden - C.F.S.T25 | ecosystem: Environmental > Terrestrial > Soil > Wetlands > Peat | place: Sweden: Norrbotten County, Stordalen Mire...
TATTGATTTTACGGCGGCAAAATAACGCATTTTTTTTGAAAATTAAAAGAGCGATTTGCAACTAAATTAAGTAGTTACAAATATACTATTAACAAAAAACTGTTATAACACTAATTTAAGTGCTATTTTACTTTTATTAAGGTTATTGCCCAAACTTCTTCTGAAAAGCTTCGTCCATCAGCTTTATTGTATTGACTACATCTGCATTGTGAGCAACAAACCGGAGCTTTATCCATCTCTTGAATAGTGCAAATAGCATCTCTTAGTGTATCCATTGATAATAGATTCGTTTTCATTCAAACATATCACCCAATTTGATTATATAATTATTATCGTATTGAGGATTTATGCCTGTTATTTTAAAGCTCCGTGAAGAATAAAAGTGTAAAACCCAATATTTCACTGTGTTTTTGTTAATTTTTTAACCTACCTACCTAAAAATTAATAAGTGTGGGGATTTTTTTTGTAATATTGCATCATCAATTATGATTATGAAAAGTCAATATACCATATTTGGGGTAAGCCCTATCAATAACAATACCACCTCCACATCCACCCCTTGGGGGGTACAATAGTTCATTTTCCGGAAAATCTTTTCTTATTATTTCTCTCTGTTTTCTCTGAATTAATTATCATTTATTTCTTGTGCAACTTGCTAAACCATCATCATGGTAAACTGAAATTTTTCAGGATGCAGTTTCATTCGATCTCAAAAATTTAATACGCTGCCTATGAAAGTCATGAAGTTTGGAGGCACTTCAGTTGCCTCAGCCGAAAGTATCTTAAAAGTCATAGATATCGTGACAGCTTGTCGCGAAAAGAAAATTGTTGTCGTTGCGGCTATGGGGACAACAACAGATGCATTGGCTGAATTAAGTGGATTAGCTTCAGAAGGTAACGAATCGTACAAAGTGGGGTTACTCGCTATTGAAAAACAACATCTTAAAGCTATTGAGAAACTCATCCCTGCGCGCGAACGCAGTAGTGTCATTGCTAAAGTAAAATTTGTATTTAACGAACTCTCTTCAGCACTGAATGGTGTGTTTATCCTTCGCGAACTCACACCCCGCACTTATGATTACTTGCTTAGCTTTGGCGAACGTCTATCGGCCATGATTGTGAGCTCGGTAATACCTGATGGTGTTTATGTAGATGCACGTGAGTTGATTAAAACCGATAGCCGTTTTGGAAAAGCAACTGTTGATTTTGAAACATCAACCAATCTGATTCTCGAGAAACTAATCCCAATTGAAGGTGTGCCTGTTATCACAGGCTTTATCGCTAGTTCGCATAAAAACGAAACCACCACGTTAGGACGGAGAGGGTCAGATTATACCGGAGCGATAATAGCCGCAGCGGTCAATGCAGAGATTCTGGAGATATGGACTGATGTAGAAGGTATCCTGACTGCCGATCAGAAAAAGGTTGAAAAAGCATATTGTCTGGATTGTCTGAGTTATTCAGAAGCAATGGAGCTTTCTCATTTCGGTACACGTGTAATATACCCACCCACGTTTATACCGGTATATAAGAAAAATATCCCCATCCGAATCAGAAGCACTTTCAATCTGGCAAATGCCGGAACGCTGATCACAACAGAAGGGGCTAATAATTCTACGAAAGCCATTAAAGGAATTTCTTCGATAGAGAATATTCATATGGTCACCATTCAGGGTTCAGGGATGGTAGGTGTTACTGGAATATCGAACAGATTGTTTGGCGCATTGGCTGCCAGAAAAGTAAATGTTGTGTTGATTTCTCAAGCCTCATCAGAGTATTCTATTACCTTCGCCATTCGCGAACGAGATAGCATATCAGCAAGCGAAGCCATTGAGCAGGAGTTTCAGGATGAGATCGAACGTGGCAACATCCACCAGATTTCTATAGAGAAGGATCTTGCCATTGTAGCTATCGTTGGTGAGAACATGAAAAGAAGTCCGGGTATTGCCGGTAAGTTATTTCATACCCTTGGACGGAATGGAATCAATGTCAGGGCCATTGCACAGGGAGCCTCTGAGCTAAATATTTCGTGTGTTATCAGCATTAAAGATCTGAAAAAAGCACTCAATACGATCCATGAATCATTTTTCCTATCCGACTATCAGCAAGTAAACGTTTTCCTTGCAGGTATTGGTGCCGTTGGAAGTAAGTTGATTAATCAGATTATGGCACAACAAAGTAGATTATTACAACATCATCGTTTAAAGCTGAATGTTTGCGGTATTATGAATTCGAGAAAGATGCTGATCAATGCTAATGGATTGGATCTATCGGATTACAAAACTCAACTTGACGAACAAGGCATAAAGGCTGATCTTGATGTGATGATTGAAGAGATCACCTCTTTCAACCTGCTCAATAGTGTTTTTGTAGATTGTACTGCAAGTACAAATGTTACAGATCGATACATTGACATCTTTAAATCGACCACATCTGTTGTTACAGCAAATAAAACAGCTTGTTCTTCCGAATATAATAACTACTTCAAAATCAAACAAACTGCACTTAATAAAGGCGTTAAGTTCTTCTATGAAACAAATGTCGGAGCCGGTCTACCTGTTCTAAACACGCTGTCTGACTTAATCAAGAGTGGCGACCAGATTGTACGACTTGAAGGTGTGCTATCAGGAACATTGAACTTTATCCTAAACACCGTAAGCGAAACGCTTCCTTTAAGTGAAGCCATCAGACAATCTGTTGAAAAAGGTTTTGCAGAGCCTGATCCTCGCATAGACTTGAGCGGTATTGATGTAATGCGAAAGGTATTAATTCTGGCACGAGAGATTGGACTAAAGCTCGAAAAGCAAGATGTGAATATCGAGAAGATTGTACCGGATAGCTATTTCGCCACCTCCTCTCCTGCCGAATTTATGGCTACAGTAAGCAATTATGATCAGGAATTTGAAGTATTAAGAAAAGAAGCTTGCGGAAAAGATAAGAAATGGCGTTATGCTGCCTCGCTCATAGAGGGAGTGGCTTCCATAAAACTTGTTGCTGTAGATCAGAAACATCCATTTTATGATTTAGAGGGGAGCAACAACATCTTCCTGATTACAACCGAACGTTATTATAACGCACCTATGATTATTAAAGGATATGGTGCCGGTGCAGACGTTACGGCAGCTGGGGTATTTGCCGACATAATTCGTGTAGTGAATGTATAAGTGATAATTTGTAAACAGTATGAAAGATTCGATAAAGGTGTTTTCGCCGGCAACGGTAGCCAATGTAGGTAGTGGTTTCGATATTCTGGGTTTTGCCCTGAACAATAGAGGCGATATTATAGAGGCGAAAATGAACAATGAAAAATGTATCCGTATTTTTAATCAATCGGGAACCGACCTTCCGTTAAATCCATTAAAGAATGTTGCAGGAGTAGCTACACAGGCAATGTTAACCGATTTAAAGTCAGAGCAGGGTTTCGATATTACATTTCATCAAAAGATAAGCCCGGGTAGTGGTATTGGGTCGAGTGCTGCCAGTTCAGCCGGAAGTGTCTTTGCCGTAAACGAGTTACTCGATAATCCATATACACTAAAAGAGCTGGTTCGTTTTGCCATGCAAGGTGAGAAAGCTGCTAGTGGCGTTGCTCATGCCGATAATGTAGCGCCAGCCTTATTAGGTGGTTTTACATTGATCAGAAGCTACGACCCACTCGATGTGATACAATTGCCAAGTCCGAAAAATCTACTTTGTACGATTGCGCATCCCGACATTATTGTCAGAACTGAAGATAGCAGGAAGATCTTAACCAAGGAGATTTTACTAAAAGATGCTGTTATTCAATGGGGTAACGTAGCAGGATTAGTTAGCGGCTTATACACTAATGATTTTGAATTGATTGGACGATCATTACAGGATGTGATTATTGAACCCATCAGGGCACTGCTTATTCCCGGATTTGATAAGATCAAAAAAACCGTACTCGAAGCTGGCGCATTAGGATGTAGTATCTCAGGATCAGGACCTTCGATCTTCGCTTTAAGCAACTCGGAAGGAGTCGCACAAATGGTTGAACAAACAATGAAGAAAATCTTTAACGGGATGGATATTGAAGTGGATATTTTCACCTCCACCATTAACAGACAAGGACAAAAGATTATCTAATCCCCAGCATACAGTTCATTACAAAAATATTTTAATGCCATGCGCTATTACAGTACCAATAACCAAAACCTCAGGGTATCTTTAAAAGAGGCCATTATCAAAGGCATTGCTGATGATAAAGGTCTGTTTATGCCCGAATATATAGCAATATTGCCAGCCTCTTTTTATGCCAATATTGAAAATCTTACACTTCAGGAGATTTCGTTTGAAGTAGCCAAAGCTTTCTTTGGAGAAGATATTGAACACGATGCATTAAAAGAGATTGTCTACGAATCGCTCAACTTTCCGATTCCTCTGGTACAACTCGATACGAATATCCATATTCTGGAACTGTTTCACGGACCTACCCTTGCATTTAAGGATATCGGTGCACGATTTATGGCAAGGGTATTGGCCTACTTTACCAAGGATCAAAATGAAGAGATCATCGTACTGGCTGCTACATCGGGCGACACCGGGAGTGCTGTAGCCAACGGATTTCTGGGAGTACCGGGAATAAAGGTTGGCATTCTCTATCCAAAGAACAAGGTAAGCGCTATTCAGGAAAAACAATTTACTACACTGGGTCAGAATATAACTGCCTTTGAAGTAGATGGAACTTTTGATGATTGTCAGCGAATGGTAAAACAAGCTTTTACTGACGATCAACTCCGTCAGCAGGTAAATCTCACCTCAGCGAACTCCATCAATCTGGCCCGTCTATTACCACAAGCCTTTTATCATTTCTGGGGTTATGCTCAATTGAAAGATAAAACCAGAAACCCAATATTATGTGTACCGAGTGGAAACTTTGGAAATATCACTTCTGCTTTGATTGCTAAGAGAATGGGGCTGCCTATCCAACACTTTATAGCAGCAACCAATATTAATGATGTAGTTCCTCAGTATCTGAAGACAGCTGTTTACGAACCCCGTAGTTCTGTTCAGACCATTGCAAATGCCATGGACGTTGGAGATCCAAGTAACTTTACTCGTATTCTTGATCTCTATAACACATCGCACTTTGCTATTACCAAAGACATCAGTGGAGCAACCTATTCTGACAAAACAATCAGCGCCACTATTGCTGAGGTCTATCATCGTCTTGGATATCTACTCGACCCACATGGTGCTGTGGCCTATACTGCCCTGAAAAGAGCATTAAGAGGAACAAATGACCAGGGGTATTTCATTGGCACAGCTCATCCGGCAAAGTTTAAAGAGAGTGTTGAGGAAATAATTGGCCAGGAGATCACCATCCCTGAACGGTTGAAGGTCTTTTTAAAAGGAGAGAAGAAAAGTATTGAGATATCAACTGATTATTCAGAATTCAGAAAACATTTATTAATGTGATAATGAAAAAATGTGCCAATGTGCTAATTAAGAGGGACCGCCCCATTAGCACATCAGCACATTAAAAAATTTGCACATTAACGCTATTCTCTGAAAAACTTATCAGTAATAACCTCATAAGCAATGCGTGCTGCAGTGTGATTAGGAGCATCAAAACCTGGAATAGGTGCCAACTCGCAAATATCGCAACCAACTATGGTAGCCTTTTCGGCAATAAGCTTCAAAATATCCATAAACTGATACCATTGCAATCCGCCTGGCTGTGGTGCATTCACCGATGGCATAATTGAAGGATCGAAAGCATGAAGATCAATAGACAAATAGACATTGGATGATAGTTTATTCAACATCTCGTATGACCAGCTCTTATTATCGTAGATACGACCAGCATAGAACACACGATCTTGGATACTCTCCTGACTTTCATCAGGATTCATACTTCTGATTCCAATCTGGATAAATGGCCCCATCTCTCTAACACGTGTCATCAAACAGCCATGATCAGTAACTTCGCGCGAACGAGCAGGGCGCATATCAGGATATGCATCAAAATGAACAACTGTAAGATCTTTGAATTTGTTAAAATGGGCACGAATAGCACCAAGACTCACCAAATGATCACCCCCGAGGGTTAGACAAAATTTCTTTTTCTTTAGAAATTGTAATACAGTTTTATGAACGGTCTCAACAGCTTTTACACTATCATCTTCAATGATTACATCGGTAGTATGAATTCCAACCTCGCTTACAACATTATCGGTTTCAACATCATAGAACCTCAAGCTGGCAGATGCTTTTAAAATTGCCTCTGCGCCTAAGGAACTCTTACCTTCGTTGCTAGCAGGATCTCCATATTGAACAGGAATCACTACAACCTTCGCACTTTCACAAGTGCTGTATTCAGCAGGTAAATTACCAAAATTCATATCGGCCTCCTTGTTTAGAAGAGATAAAAGTAAGCATAAATCTTAATAACCAAGCACCTTGAACATAGATTTATGACTTTGTTCTTTTGCAAAAAGTTTTGTGAAGTATTCGCCATCTTCGTCAAGGTCGATAATTACATGCTTAGGGGCTGGTATTAAACAGTGCTGAATGCCTCCAAAACCTCCTATCGACTCTTGATATGCTCCTGTGTGGAAAAATCCAATGTAAAGCGGATCGCCTTCTTTTATCTTAGGAAGGAAGATGGCATTTGCATGTGATTCAGCATTATAATAATCCTGACTATCACAAGTCAGTCCTCCAAGGAATATTCTTTCATATTCACTTTCCCAGTGATTAATAGAGAGGAGGATGTATTTTTGATTGATAGCCCACGTATCGGGAAGGGTGGTAATGAAAGAACTATCAATCATGTTCCAGATTTCACGATCATTTTGTTGCTTCTGTCCAACAATAGAAAACAGTGTAGCACCACTTTCGCCTACTGTAAATGATCCGAACTCTGTAAAAATATCAGGCTCCATCACATTATAACGTTTGCAGATACTCTTAATTTGGGCAATGATCTCTTCGGCCATGTATTCATAGTCGTAATCATGAGACAGTGAATTCTTAATAGGGAAACCACCTCCAATATTTAATGCAGTTAATTCAGGACAAACCAGTTTTAATTCGCAATAAACATTTACGCACTTCGAAAGCTCGTTCCAGTAGTATGCTGAATCTTTTATACCTGTATTAATAAAGAAGTGTAGCATCTTCAACTCAAACTTTGGGTTGTCTTTGATTTTCTCTTCATAATACTTAACGATATCAGCATAACGAATGCCTAGTCGCGAGGTATAAAAATCGAATTTAGGCTCTTCTTCAGCTGCAATCCGAATTCCGATCTTACACTTCTTGGTGATATTTTTATCATATAACTCTAGCTCATTCTTATTATCTAAAATGGGAATAGTATTTTCGAAGCCATTGTTAATAAGGCTTGCGATATTTTCAATATACTGAGGACGTTTAAAACCGTTGCAGATAATATAGTTATCCCTTTTAAGTAGTCCTTGTTCGTATAGGGTTTCGATGATAGCAATATCGAAGGCTGATGAAGTTTCGATGTGAACATCATTTTTGAGCACCTCTTCCATTACAAAAGAGAAGTGCGAACTCTTGGTACAATAGCAATAGTTATAGTCACCTTTATAATCAGACTTCGCCATAGCTACGTTGAACAAACGTTTCGCCCTTTGTATCTGAGATGATATCTTAGGCAAATAAGTAATCTTTAAAGGAGTTCCATACTGTTTAATAACATCCATTAAAGGGATATTATTAAAGTATAACTCATCATCAACTACCTTAAACTCATCTTGAGGAAAGTCGAATGTTTGCTCAATCAGATCAATATATTTGTTCTTCATTGCCTTAACCGGATTTAAAAAATGGTGTGCAAAATTAATTTAATAATTCATTACATTTTCAAATATTTCAAATTTAGATGATTTATTTTAATGCAACTTTTCAAATCTAAGTTAGTTGGAATTGAAGAAATTATACCATAAACGATCACCAAAACCAATAAGAATTTGATAATAACAAAATGGTTTTAAACATATCTCATTGTATAACTGATTTTAAGCTTTATAATTATCAATTTAAGCATCAAATTAATCGGAATAATAGGTTGCTAAACAAGAAAGACAAACACTATTTCAAGTGATATGGAATAGAAATTTAATATTAATTTAACTTAGTTAGATTATATTTAATATTCTTTTCTAATACTAATCAATCTATAATTTATACAGATTCTAAACAAGATTTATATTTACAATGTCACCAGCATTTAATTTCTGATTATAGTATTTATGCCATCAACATTAACAAAATATAGCCACTCTGACTGCAAAACCGACACAATTGTTTACTGATCATGAATGAGCACAGAAGTTTATTACAAAAAATCGGTATTCTACTATTAGAACGGTGGATTTTCGCTTTATATTTGCTAAATCAGAATAATAAGAATGAGCAAACACGAAGCAAGTATATTAATAGTAGATGATGACCAGGATGTATTGCTGGCTGCCAAGCTATTTTTAAGACAGCATTTTAGTATTGTTCATACCGAAAAGAATCCTGAGAATATTCAAACTCAAATGAAAAATGTGAGTTATGATATTATCCTGCTCGATATGAATTTTTCCAGAGATGCTACAAGTGGTAAAGAGGGATTCTTTTGGCTCAATAAGATTCTTGAGATAGACCCTGCCGCTGTTGTTATCTTCATTACAGGTTATGGAGATATTGAGTTGGCGGTTCAAGGCATTAAAGAAGGTGCGACCAATTTTATTTTAAAGCCCTGGGACAATCAAAAGTTGCTGGCTACGATAACAGCCAATCTTCGTATCAGAGTTTCGAAGGTCGAAATTGAAGCGTTACGATCGAAACAGCAGGTACTGATGGCAGATCAGGAACTGACTTTTAGTAATATTATCGGCCAATCTCAGCTAATGCAAAAGGTAATGGCTACCGTTGAAAAAGTGGCTCGTACCGATGCCAACGTTTTGATCCTAGGTGAAAATGGAACCGGGAAAGAGCTTATTGCCCATGCAATCCATAAATCATCAAACCGACAACACGAAGTTTTTATCAGTGTAGATTTGGGAGCTATTAGCGAAACCCTTTTTGAAAGCGAACTATTTGGTTATAAAAAAGGAGCCTTTACTGACGCAAAAGAAGATAGAGCTGGTAGATTTGAAGCTGCGTCAAAAGGATCTATTTTTTTAGATGAAATTGGGAACCTCACTTTTGGGCTTCAATCTAAACTATTAAGTGTACTGCAAAGTAGAAAGGTTGTTAGATTAGGTACTAATCGCGAAATCCCCATTGATGTCAGAGTCATATGTGCTACTAATATGCCTTTGTACCAAATGGTTTCAGAAGGAAAATTCAGACAGGATCTTTTGTATCGTATTAATACTGTTGAAATTCATATTCCACCGTTACGAGAAAGGGCTGATGATATACCGCTCTTCGTAGATCATTTTTTAAAAGTATACTGCCATAAATACAAATTGCCGCTTAAAAGAATTTCGATTCCAACCCTGAAACGATTGGAAAAGCATCATTGGCCGGGCAATATCAGAGAACTGCAACATGCTGTAGAACGTGCTGTAATATTAAGTGATAATATATTGCTGGAACCTCACGACTTCTTTATTAATCCATCAGAAGATCAATCGAACAACGATGTTAATCTAAACAACTTCAATCTAGAAGATACCGAAAAGATGCTCATCCGGAAAGTAATTGATAAACATGGAGGGAATATTAGTAAAGCAGCAAAAGAATTAGGATTAACCAGAGCTTCACTATATCGTAGAATTGAAAAACATGGGCTTTAACCGGTTTAGATTCTCCATCTTCTTTCGTATTACCCTATTGCTTTTATGTGGTTGGGTACTCGTTACCCTTTTGATTAGTTTCGACCTTCCTTTTACTTGTACACTTTTCATTGCATTGATAATTGGACAAGTTATTGATCTCATTAACTATGTGGAGCGGACTAATAAAAAATTAATTTCCTTTCTGGAAAGTATTAAATACAACGATTTCACTACCACCTTCAATGATAATAATCTCGGCCCATCGTTTAAAAATCTGAATCTTTCGTTTAATAATGTAATGACAGAATTCAGAAAGAGTCGGGCAGAAAAGGAGGAACATTTTAATTATTTGCAAACTATTGTTCAGCATATCAGTATTGGCATTATTGTCTTCACGCATGATGGCAAAGTGAACCTTACTAATGATGCTTTTCTTCGAATCATGAAGATTTCATCCCTTCGAAATCTTCATGAACTTGAACGTATCAACAAGGATCTTCCTGATACGCTCCTTAAATTATCCGGAGGAGATAAAACATTAATCAAACTTTTTCTTGATGATAATATCTCACAATTGTCTGTATTCTCAACAGTGTTTAAAATGCATAGTGAGGAATATACCTTGGTTTCTTTACAGGATATTAGTTCTGTTCTGGAAGAGAAAGAAGTTGAGTCGTGGCAAAAGCTTATTCGGGTTCTCACGCATGAAATTATGAATAGCATAACACCCATCTCATCGTTAGCCCAAACAGTAAGAGAGATTCTGCTCGAAGAAGATAAAGAGATAGCAGCCCTACGACCATTAGAACAAGAAGATTTAGATAATATAGCCAATGCACTTGATACAATACAACGAAGAAGTCAGGGACTTTTAAATTTTGTAGAATTGTACAGAAACCTAACTCGGATACCACGTCCTAACTTCAGATATTTTAGTTTAAAGGATTTAGTAATTAGGATAAGACAACTCATGATCTCCAGATTTGAAAAGGATCATATTTCATTTCATGTAATCATTAATCCAGAAGATTTAATGCTTACTGCCGACCCAGATCTTATCGAACAGGTTTTAATAAATCTGGTTTTAAACGCATGTGATGCTGTTATGGAAAATGAAAAACCAGAAGTAATACTTTCTGCAGGGTCATCAAATAGCGGTAGAATATCAATAGAGATCAGAGATAATGGAACAGGTATAAAACCCGATATACTTGATAAAATATTTATGCCATTCTTTACCTCTAAACGCAATGGATCGGGAATTGGGTTGAGTCTCTCCCGACAGATAATGCATTTACATAAAGGGACTATACATGTTAAATCCGTTCCAGGATATAGTACTTCTTTTACACTCTCATTTTAAATAAATAATACTTTATTAGTAATCAGATTTAACCAATAAGCATATTTTAAAAACTTCCAATATCATATAAATATAGAACTTTCTTAGATTTATATACTTTCCGATGTATAAATGATTAATATTTTAGTTGCAAATGGTGTGTTTTAGTTATGCAAAGCATGTGCATATAAATGAATTATAAGACTTTATATTTAATAATTCATAAATAATTCATTATTTTTTCAATTATAAAAAAAATAGCATTATTTTTGAAGCGTGACTTGATTATTTAATGCTAAGTAAGTAATTTTAAGCTCATATATTTCGTTAAGCTCAATCAGAAGGCAATAAGCCTTTCTTGTTGCGTTTCTAAAATCTGAGGGGATTGAAAACATAATATAAACCATCTATTATAATTAAACATGAATAAGGAAGCCAAAACAAATTATGATATCCACCCTGTTCTAAAACAGCGGTGGAGTCCAAGGGCTTTTGCTGAAAAGCAAGTTGAACTTGAGAAGATTCATCGTTTATTTGAAGCCGCTCGTTGGGCACCATCAAATAATAACCTCCAACCATGGCGTTTTATCATAGGATTCAAAGGAGATGAAACACATAATAAAATAATCAGTGTATTAACCGAAGCAAATGCAGAATGGGCAGATAAAGCACCTGTACTGATTTTAGTTGTAGGCAAAAAAGTAAACCACAAAGGCGATCCAAACAAACTATTTTCATTTGATCTTGCACAAGCCACTGCAAACATGGCTTTTCAGGCAACTGTTGATGGGATTAATGTTCGTCAGATTACTGGTTTAATCCCTCGTAAAGCTTTTGATGTTTTCGCAATTCATGATTTATATGGAGCTGTATGCGCATTAGCTGTAGGTTATCCTGGTGATCCTGAAACGTTAAGCAATCCATTTAAAAAACAAGAAAAAGCAGAACGTACCCGCAACCCCATTGAAGACGTAGTGTACACCGTTAAATTTGGTCAGAAAGCAAATATCTTTTAACCAGTTTATTCAAAAAATTTTATCCAATAGTTGGTAGTCATAATCTACATTAATCTTTGGGAGATATTGAGGTTGGTCGTCGTGATCAACCTCTTTTTTTTTAATTTAGCATGGTAGTTTAATATTATAAACAACCCAGCATCTCAACAAACAATCCAATGAAAAACAATAGATTGTCAATCATTTTCATTCTATCAATATTAACGGTTTTTTTCTTTTCGAGTGTATCAGTTGCCCAAAAGTCTAAAGCAAAGTATACCTCATTTAAGCCCGGTCAACTTTGGCTCGACAACAATGGTGTATTTATCAATGCACACGGTGGGGGACTGATCTATTATAACAAGAAATATTATTGGTTTGGTGAACATAAAATTGAGGGGAAAAAGGGTAATAGTGCACAGGTTGGCGTTCATTGTTATTCATCTATTGATCTCTATAATTGGAAGGATGAAGGTATTTCCTTAAAGGTTAGTGACGACAATACCAGTGAAATTGCAAAAGGATGTATTCTTGAACGACCAAAGGTTATCTATAACGAAAAAACTAAGAAATTCGTAATGTGGTTTCATCTGGAGCATAAGGGAAAAGGATATGCTACAGCCAGAAGTGCTGTAGCTAGTAGTGATAATATCACCGGACCTTATTCCTTTGTAAAAAGCATCAGACCAAATGCAAATACGAATCCTCTTAACCTTTTAGCCTCAGACACTATTAAAAGCAAAGAAAACTTCTTTTTACGTGACTTTTCCATTGGTCAAATGGCTCGTGACATGAATCTGTTTGTTGACGATGATGGGAAAGCCTACCATATTTTTTCTTCAGAAGAAAATCGGACCATGCATATTGCGCAGCTCACAGACGATTACTTATCTCCGTCCGGAAAATATATTCGTATATCTAAAGATAAAAGCCGTGAGGCTCCTGCCCTCTTTAAGCGCAATGGCAAATATTATCTGATCACTTCTGCTTGCACAGGATGGGCTCCTAATGCTGCTTCAATAGCTGTAGCGGATCATATATTAGGCGAATGGAAAGTGATAGACAATCCATGTCAAGGACCAGGGGCCGAGCTTACATTTAAAGGTCAAAGCACTTATGTTCTACCGATCCAGGGGATGAAGGATGCATTTATTTTTATTGCTGATCGATGGGAACCAGATAACGCTATAGATGGAAGATATCTGTGGTTGCCTATTCATTTTGAAGGTGATAAAATCACAATTCCCTGGATGGATGAGTGGACTCTG
>Ga0224522_1000469_pt1 | contig 13372 bp, 12 predicted proteins | sample CFST25metaG_FD_182733 | JGI IMG/M metagenome (GOLD analysis project Ga0224522, IMG submission 182733) | Peat soil microbial communities from Stordalen Mire, Sweden - C.F.S.T25 | ecosystem: Environmental > Terrestrial > Soil > Wetlands > Peat | place: Sweden: Norrbotten County, Stordalen Mire...
TGATTACAGCTTTTGTCTCTAAAAGGGATTTAGAATAATATATTGAATCCCCCGTCCCCAATGGATGTAAATTTACAGTACCAAAATTAGCATTGATTTTTCCATTCAACACAAATGAGTCATTAGGTTTTTTCTGACAAAATCCGATACTGCTTGTGCAAAAAAGAATTGCAAATAAAGCTAAGTTCAATCTAATTGATTTCATAATTTTATTTTTAAGTTTGAAAACAAGGAATTGGGAAGTTTTGCTGATTCCCAATCCCTTTCAAATAGTTAACTTATATTAACTAACTACCTTCTATGACAATAATAATCTGAGCCACAGTAATCAAGATGGTCAGTACAAGGACAATTAGAGGAACATTTATTCGTTCCATAACCAACACAATCAGAAGATGAATTTATTGTTCCTCCTAATACATTTTTCAATTGACTTCTGGTCAATACTTCAGCATTATTAGATAATGTCTGAAGATTTAATTTTAGCTTTTGCATGTTTTGAAAGTTTAAATTTGTTTTCTTTAAGATTGCCGATTAAAGATAATTGGATTAAGGTTTTGACAATCAAAACTCTTATGAAGATCAGAAGAGTTTTAAAGCCTTCAAGAACAATTTATGCCTGTAGATTTCTGCATCAACAGGCTTTGGCTTGTTTGGCAACTTGTTGTTTGCAACCAACAAGTGTAGGTACCCAAACTGTTTTTTACTCGTACCTATTCAAGTAAAAAATATGATAAATCCTCCATATCGTACACATCCGGCAATTGGTGGCCGTTAATAAATATGGTGGGTGTATATTGTATGTCTGTTATTTTGCACCATTTATCCATTGCTTCAATTTTGTTGCCTTGTTGTTGTAGTTCGTCCTTCAAGGGATATTTTGCAGCAAAGACTTCATAGTCTTTTTTGTCTGTAAGGTACCAATCATCTAAGGCCTGTTGGGTAAGAGCTGCATTCCCTTGCGCTGCAATTGCCAAAAGGTGTGCAGCTGGTTTGTATCTTATATCCCCTTCGTGGTTGGTAGCCGTAAATATAATTTTGGCTTTCAAATTATTAGTTTCTTCTAATAATTTTTCTATTTTGGGGTGTGCTTTGGCACAAGGCCCACAATAGGGGCTACATACTTTTATCAGTGTATTCTTGGCATCAATATTACCAATATCTATTCCTAAGGTGGTTACCGATTGTGTTATTTGTTTTTGTTTGTGCAATAAGGTTTCAAAAACTTCGGGATTAAACTTTAATCGTGCAAATAGTCGTTCTGTAGTTTTGGCTTGTTGCAGTTGAAGTAAATAAGGCTTTATAGAGTACCATACCAAAACCGGTAATAAGTACAACATCATTACCATTATGAAAGTTATGGTATTGACATAGAATAAATTTTGATACAACTGAAATGCAAATACATTAACTCCACCAGCAATCAACAAGGCTTGTACGGTAAGGCAAAACATACACCATTGCTTGGCTACGACTCCTTGATAATAAATTGAAAAAATAGTGTAAGGCAATGCCAGTAAATTCATCCATGCCACTATGGGCAGGGCATCATCAGTAAACAATACTGCTAAAAAGCCACCGGCAAAATAAAAGAATCCTACTTCGCTCCAACTCAGCCAACTCAATACTTTAGAAGCTTTACCACTTAGTATAGCATTGCAATTGCCTTTAATAATGCCCGTACATATTTTGTGCAGAATAGGATTGTTTCTATCTATTTCGTACCACAACAATAGTATAGATACTACTACGCCTATCAGTAAAATAGTATATTGTAAAAACAATGGTACCTGCCCCCTTAATGAGCTATTCGTTTTTGCATTAATAAAAAGGAATGATAGGGTTGCCAACAAAATACAGGACAATATGGGTACAATTCTGTTGATTATTTGCTTTCGTTTATTTTGAACATAATTCTTTTCTCCAGACGCCGATGTGGGTTCTGCCAAAATACATAGCACCCCCTTTAATTCCTTTGATGTTAGCGAATTTGCAATACGATTTTCAAAAAATTCTTCTTTATTCTGTACTTCAATTTCTTTAAACTTGTTAGCATAAAATTCAATTGCTGTATCCGAAACATGCGTTACGATTACCAAGGGCTCATGGATGTTGTTGGTATAAAGCATAAAGGGCGTAGCCATTTGGTCTATTTGTTCCGTGTCAATTTTAATGGCAGCACTGGGTATGTTCCAGCGGTTGAATGCATCGGTAATCGATAATAAACTTGGGTAATCCGGATGCTGTTGCAATGTATCATTTACAGTATTGCTATTTACTTTTACTTTCAATAACTTTAAATAAGTAAGGGTAGCTTTTACAATCGGTTCGTATTGTTTAAACATTTAGGTATAGATTTTGAATGGTTTTAATTTTCTCAATTTTAATTTATAGATTTCGATGTCATTAAGCTAAAGCGATTTGTAATTCATATATTTACAGCCTTTTAGGCTTCTTTTTTCTTACTACTTTTCTATTTGGCCTTATTTTCTTTTGTGGCTTCAATAATTAAAACAAAAAATCCTTGATGAATATTAAGAAGAGCTATAACCGACACGGAGTGCACTATTCACAATTTTATGCTCCCTGAGCATATCATTTACCGAAACTAAACTATGGGAATTTGGATGAGAATATAAATGAATCTTTAGATACGATTCTGTAAGAAGAACTTTGTTGAACTTTAACAGTTCATAAGTAACTATGGATACATTTTCTTTTAGTAGACGAGTCATATTATTAGTTTTCCAATAAAATATTCAAACATTAACTAAAATCGAGTCATTATTTATAAATGCCGATATGAAATTACAACAACGATTTTCTGAAGTCAAGAAAAGAGTGACTTATTGTATGAGCCCCCCATTATTCAGGACGAAACACCCCTGTGGCTGGATGAAGGCACTTTTTTACTGTTTTAAAAAGGCTCAAAAACGAGTGAAAATGACTCATTTTAGAGGTGAAAAAGCACTGTTTTGCGCTTTATTTGAGGTTTTAAAAATATTTCAAATAATTTGATTGCCTTGTAAAAGAAATCACCACAGAAATTCGTAATTTTGCAATTAGCAAATCAGCAATAGGACGATATTAATCGTCTCCATAAAGGATTAGTTTTTGTTCTTCTCTTCACTTAAACACCAAAATTTTATCGTCCCTCTACCAGAGATAAAATAAGTCCCAAATCGCCTAAAAGCATAGACCAACCCTAAAAACAAATCTTCAATACTTTTCTTCTTTATCTTTCCCAAAAGGAAGATAAGAAGCCCATACAATTTACCCATGACTTAGATTTCAACCAAACTTCATAAATACTTCTACCCTATTTCTACCACACTTGAACCGTATGCTATAGACTGGGTTCAAGTATGGTTGAAACTGGGTTCAAATACGGTTGAAGTACGGTTGAACCCTAAGTTATGGGTAAATTATAGGAGGGATATATCTTCCTTTTAGGAGCTTGATGGAAATGTGATTGAATCTGGTTTTGTGGAAGGTTGGATCGGGTTATAAAGACCGCTAAAGATCTATCTTATAAAGATAACATCCTAAAATCATGAACGATGAATTTCATTTTTGATTTCATGATATGACTGTAAAAGTAGTAAATAAAATGTTCTTTTTATCAAAAGATGCAAAATAATTTACTGAGAAAAGTCGTAATTTAGCATTCCGAATTAACTAATCATTACTTTTTCAAAAAACAACTCATCAACACAACTTATCCTCCGCTAGAAACATGATAGAAACTGAACGACTTCACTTAGTTCCATTGACTTATGATCAGCTCATCTTATATATCCGGGCTGATAATTCTCTGGAAAAAGAGCTTCTATTAAACGAATCGATCAGGACGATTTCGCCTGATCTGAAAGAGGCATTTGAAAATACGATATTGCCCAATGTGGCCGATACCCAGAAGAACTATTTATATTCAACATTGTGGACACTGATCTTAAAAGCGGAGAACAAAATGGTTGGCGATCTGTGTTTCTTTGGCGAGCCAAATCCGGAGGGTGAAATTGAAATTGGGTATGGTACTTATGATGAATTCCAGAACAAGGGCTACATGACCGAGGCTGTTGGAGGAATGATTGAATGGGGCAAAACACAACCAAACATCCGAACTATTATTGCCGGTACGGAAAAAAATAATAGCGCATCTTTTACGGTACTTGAGAGAAATGGCTTCAAAAAATATGGCGAAACTGAAACGCTTTTTAAGTGGCGATTCGAAATTATTTGATTATCTTTAACCTTCTATTCGACGTATAAGAACCTGTGTCCCTTCTAACAGAAATACAGGCTATATTTAATAATTTATCAACTAAACTAATTTGACATGATTAATTTCGAGGCACTTTTCAAGCTTACGTATGGATTATACATCGTTAGTTCGGGCGATAAAAACCGGGGCGGTGGATTTATTTCGAACACCTTTTTTCAGGTAACTGCCGAACCTCCTCGGTTTGCATCATGCTGCAACAAAGACAACCATACAGCCCAACTGATTCAGAAAACAGGCGCCTTCTCGGTTTCTGTGATCCATCAAAATACATCGGCTGATCTCATCGGTCGCTTTGGTTACAAAAGCGGCAGAGACATCAACAAGATGGAAGGTATGCAGGTAAAGTATGGCGAGACCGGTGTACCCATCGTACTCAATGACACCATTGCCATTCTTGAATGCAAGGTAATTCAAACCATTGATGTGGGAACACATTGGATGTTTATTGGCGAATTAATTCAATCCGAATTATTGGATGACAGCAAAGAGGCTTTAACCTATTTATACTACCGGGAAGTTAAAAAAGGGTTTGCTCCTAAGAATGCTCCTACCTATATCGACAAGTCGAAACTTGAGCAGAAAGAAGTAAAGGCCACCGCAAAAAAACATAAGTGTACCGCCTGCGGTTATGTTTATGACGACGCCATTGAGAAGGTAAAGTTTGCCGATCTGCCTGACAGTTGGGTCTGCCCCATCTGTGGATCGGAGAAAGAGGATTTTATTGAAATTTAACCATATAAAAAATATATATCATGACAAAATCATTGAAAGGCACAAAAACAGAACAAAATCTGTTGAAGGCATTTGCCGGTGAATCACAAGCTCGTAACCGCTATGAGTTTTTTCAAAAAGTTGCACAAAAAGAGGGCTATGAGCAAATTGCTGCCATCTTCCAGGAAACTGCAAATCAGGAAAAAGAGCACGCTAAACGTTTCTTTAAGTTTTTAGAAGGTGGAATGGTAGAAATTACAGCATCTTATCCAGCTGGTGTTATCGGGACTACTAAAGAGAACCTAAAAGCTGCTGCTGAAGGTGAACACGAAGAGTGGTCTGACTTATATCCAACATTTTCGGCTACCGCAAAAGAAGAGGGCTTTATGGAAATCGCTACAGCCTTTAAGATGATTGCTAAAGTTGAGACAGAACATGAACGTCGTTATCTGAAATTATTGCAAAATATATCTGAAGACGAAGTGTTTATGAGAGAAGGAAAAGTTTGGTGGCAATGTAGAAATTGTGGTTATGTTTACGAATCGGAAAAGGCATTAGAGAACTGTCCGGCTTGTCTACACCCTAAATCATACATGCAACTTAGAGAAGAGAACTATTAAAAATTGTTTGCCGTTTAGTTAATGCGTTTTTATCTCACTTTGTAATAGTCTGTTTACAAGAACAAATAAGCTTTGTAAACAATTTATAAACAAAGCATTAAAGCACTCATTAACTAAACGGCTTTTTCATGTTTAGATAAAAATAGGACATTTAGAAGCTAAGAGGGCTGATTTTTATTAACTTTGCACTTGATTTCGATCAACAATGAAACGATCGACCTGATTTATTATTGAAAACTACTAAAAACTAACGCTAAAGCTACTATAACGCTTTAAATAAAATCATTCAACTAATTAAATAACATTTATTTAATCGGTTCACACCTATTATGATAGACACTTATTTATTTATAACATCCATTGCTGTTACAGTGATTGGCCTATTCGCCGTTGGCTTTGTGCCTTCAGGGATAAAAGCTGCGACAAATCTATTTTTTGTTGTTATTACTGCACTTTTTACTTCTATCCCGGCTATTCATGCTATTCTAAATCAACCATTAGAATTTACCCTCTACAATTTTTGGTTCTTTGGCGATATTCCCATCAGAATTGATGCTTTGTCGGCCTGGTTCATTTTAATCATCAACTTAACGTGCATAAATGGAGCGCTATATGGTATAGGCTACATGAAGAGTTATAGCGAACAGAAGTCGAACCTTTCATTGCATTGGATACTCTTCCTGATGTTTCAGTCGTCCATGTTGTGGGTTTGTGTGATACAACATAGCGTTGGATTCCTTATCGCCTGGGAAATTATGTCGGTTAGCTCCTTCCTATTGGTAATTTTTGAACACGATAACAAAAAGACACTCAAAGCCGGCATAAACTATCTAGTGCAGATGCATATAAGCGTAGTCTTCCTCACTGCCGCCTTTATATGGGCTTATAGTGCCACAGGGTCATTTGATTTCAAAGCCATTGGTCATTTCTTTAGTCTAAGCCCTAATATCTGGTTATTTCTGCTTTTCTTTTGTGGTTTTGGTATCAAGGCAGGCTTTATCCCCTTCCATTCCTGGCTTCCACATGCGCATCCTGCCGCTCCATCACATATATCAGGTGTAATGTCGGGCGTAATCGTGAAGCTCGGTATTTATGGCATCTTCAGAATGATTACCTTTCTGAAACAAGACTTTCTGATTATTGGCGAAGCCATCTTAACGCTCTCTGTCCTCAGCGGACTCTATGGCATTCTCAATGCAGCTGTACATCGCGACTTTAAACGAATGCTGGCTTACTGTACCATCGAAAACATTGGGATCATCGGAACCGGTATCGGCATGGGCTTGATTGGAATGGCAACAGGCAACTCATTCTTAATCGTCTTCGGTTTTGCCGGAGCTCTATTACATACGTTGAACCATTCGTTATTTAAATCGCTCCTGTTTTTCTGTGCAGGTTCCATCTATCAACAAACCCATACTCGTGATATGGAAAAGCTTGGAGGACTACTAAAGCGGATGCCTCAAACCGGATTTCTTTTTTTGCTGGGAGCACTAGCCATTGGCGGATTACCTCCGTTTAACGGTTTTGTTTCAGAATTCATCCTCTATATCGGCTATCTGGAAGGAATAAAATCGCTCGACATTGCCAATAGTACGTTGATGATATTTTCTCTGGCCAGCCTTGCCCTCATTGGAGGCATCTCCATCCTGACATTCACAAAAAGTTTTGGTACGATCTTTCTGGGAAGTGCCCGCACTCATCTGGACCATCAGCCGAAAGAGGTAATCAGGGTAATGCTTATTCCGCAATATCTGATTTTGGCAGTAATGATCTCCATTGGTCTCTTTCCTCAATTTTATTTTACTACCGTATTAAAAACCATTATTCCGTTTTTACCTGTTGGTCCGGCACCAACCATCACTAACTTTACCCCAATGATTGATATTGTGGCTTCCATAGGGAGAAACTCACTGATCTTTTTGGGAGTCATTCTTTTGGTTTATTTTGTTCGAAAAGCGATTACCCGCAATCGCCCAGTTACTATAAATGCCACATGGGGATGTGGTTATACTGCGCCTACCCCTCGTATTCAATATACTGGGAAATCGTTTTCTAAGACACTGGGAAAACTTTTCAGCTTCATCACTATTGAACAGAAAAAGTATGTAGAGATTGAACCCGAAGAAATTTTCCCACTGGAAAGAAGGCATTCATCACATTATATCGACTTCTTTGAAAACAAGATAATAAACGGGTTGGTAAAAAAATTGGTATATTCGATGAATTATTTTCAATTCGTACAGAATGGTAAAACACAGGCGTATGTTTTATATGGTGTGTTCTTTATCTTACTGATATTTTTAGGTACACTTTTTAAACTAATCTAATGATCGGGACTACGGTATTTATACTCACAGTTATTGTGGCCATCGTGCTCATTCCTTTTGCAAATGCAAAGTGGAAGGGGTTGATAACCATTTTGGCCGTTTGTATAAACGCCATTGCTTCAGCAATTCCTGCTATCAGGGCATTAAGTGGAGCTGATACTATTCAGGTTTTTGCCGGATCGTTTGTAACCGGGCCAATTCCTGTTCGCATTGATGCGCTGTCGGGATGGTTTATATTGTTGATAAGCTTTACTTTCTTGACTGGAGCAGTTTATGGCTTTCATTATATGAAGGCTTATAAAACCCAAACAGCCAATCTCTCGATACATTGGATTGCATATATCATTGCTCATGCATCATTGTTAGCCATCTGCTCGCTTCAAAACAGCGTCGCCTTTTTAATTGCCTGGGAGATGATGGCACTATCGTCCTTCTTTTTGGTGATTTTTGAACATAATAAGCCGGAAACACTCAAGGCCGGAATCAACTTCTTAATACAATCGCATATCTGCATTCTGTTTTTGATGCTGGGTTTTATTGGTGTGGCTATTAAGATGAACTCTTTCGACTTTGCAGCCATTACAGCTTATTCAATACAGAATCCGTTACTGACAAACCTGGGGTTATTTCTCACTTTCTTTGCCGGCTTTGCCATCAAAGCTGGCTTTGTGCCTTTCCACACCTGGCTACCCTATGCTCACCCGGCTGCTCCTGCCCATGTTTCGGGGATTATGTCGGGCGTGATCATCAAGATTGGTATCTATGGCATCCTGCGCATGCTGCTTCTCATCAGAAGCGATTACACAACCATAGGCTATGTGATTTTGTTTTTCTCAATTATATCAGGAATTTATGGCGTTATGTTGGCCATACTGCAACATAATCTCAAAAAGTTATTGGCTTATCATAGTATTGAAAACATTGGTATTATTGGCATTGGCATTGGGTTGGGCTGTATCGGACTGGGCACCGGAAACCATCTGATGACCTTACTTGGTTTTGCAGGAGCCTTGCTTCACACCTTAAACCATTCGCTGTTTAAATCGATTCTCTTCTATTCGGCAGGCAATATCTACCAGTCCACACACACCATGAATATTGAAAAGCTGGGCGGTTTAGCCAAACGGATGCCCCATACGGCTTTGTTGTTTTTGATTTCTGCACTGGCTATTTGCGGACTACCTCCTTTTAATGGCTTTGTCTCTGAATTTCTAATTTATAGCGGCATGCTGGTAGGATTGAAAGGTGCTTTCATTGGTTTTTTATGGACGTTGGTCTTTTGTATTTTCGGATTGGCACTTATTGGGGGATTAGCACTGTTGTGTTTCACAAAAGCTTTCGGTACTGTGTTCCTTGGTTCACAAAGGGTTCTGTTTCAAAAGGCTCCGGGTGAAGCCACATGGGGATCTCTATTGCCCATGTATGCAGGCACGCTGCTTATATTACTGATCGGGTTATTTCCAGCCTATTTTATGAATCTCCTTTCGCAACCTGTAAATTTATATCTGAACAGGATTACCATACTTGGGCCAACTAATGAAGCATTCTCAATCCATACATTAAATATGATCAGTATTTGTGCATTTGGGATGATTGGATTAGCCGCTTGCATATTGTTAATTCGCAAAAAGGTGACTGATACACAGTCGAAGGCCTTCGGTCCTACATGGGGCTGTGCTTATACAGGAGATACCGATAAAATGCAATACACAGCAAGTTCGTTTGTGAGGAGCTACCGCAAGCTTGCAGAACCATTGTTGAGTATCGATAAAAAGAAGAGGGATTTGCATGGCATCTTTCCATCCGGAGGAGAACATGAAACACATCCATACGACAAAGCCGAGAAGTGGTTTGTCGACTTTCCAATAAAGATCCTTACGAATCTGTTCAACCGTTTCTCTTTTTTGCAAAATGGCATTTTACAGATCTATATTTTATATGGAGTGGCGTTTGTGACCCTGATTCTGGTTACCCCACTTATTTACGACAGAATTATCGCGTTGATTCATTTTCTAAATCAATTGTAGGATGATAAGCTTACTATTAATACTATTAGCCAGTCTGTTTTTCACTGGCATCATTATTCGAACGAAAAGTATCGCCTCCGGAAGAAAAGGACCCGGTATCTTTCAGCCCATCTCTGATGTAATCAGATTGTTCAAGAAAGGGGCTGTCTATAGTGAAACAACAACTTTTATCTTTCAGATAGCACCGAGTATCTATTTTGCATCGGTTATTATGGCCATTCTGGTCATCCCTTTTGGAACCACTAAAGGCATCATCTCATTTAATGGCGATTTTGTCTTTTTTGCCTATGTTCTTGCTTTAGGAAAGTTTTTAAGTATCATCGCTGCCCTTGACACGGGAAGTAGCTTTGAAGGAATGGGGGCTAGTCGCGAAGCACTATACTCAATGTTTGCAGAGCCTGCTTTCTTCATTTTGATGGGATCGTTTGCACTCTTAACAGGACATACTTCGTTTTATGATATCTTTAATTCCTTACATTTTGATTCGTACATCGCATATATGTTGGCGGCTTTGGCAACCTTTGTACTGCTGATCATTGCTATGATAGAGAATAGCCGGATGCCCATCGACGATCCTAAAACGCATTTGGAATTAACGATGGTGCACGAGGTGATGATACTGGACAATAGTGGTTTTGATTTAGGACTTATTTTATCCGCATCTTATTTAAAGTTTGTCATGTATGGAGCCCTGATTGCAAACTTCTTTATTGACGATCTTTCTTTTGTACTTGCTATACCGTTATTCTTTGTCATTCAGGCGATGCTTGCAGTAGTGATTGGTATTTTAGAATCGTTTATGGCCAGATTCAGAATGAGCCATAACCCTCAGTACATTTTCACACTCTCTTCTGTGGCACTTCTGATTTTCTTTGGCGTACTACTTGTTTTAGAGAAACTTACTTAATTGTAAAACCATTTATAAAACCTTAAAATGATCAATGTTTTATTAATCATGTTCATGATTTCCTTACTATACCTTAGTATTGCAAATCGTTTACTTACCTACATTAAGATTCTGTCGTTTCAAGGCGTTATTCTTTTTGGTGTAGCCTTTATTGAATTGAACGAATTGACCACCCTCAACCTTGTGTTGGTATTATTAGAAACCATCATCTTTAAAGCCATAGCTGTTCCGGTTTTCATCAATTATATCATCAAACGAAACAAAATAACACGCGAAACAGAACCCTTTCTGCCCAACTTTGTATCGTTGATTATTGTCACTGTGATTATTGTTATCACCATTCTGCTTTCTAACGCTATTACAGATGTTCGGCTCGAAAAGATTTCCTTTATTGTAGCCCTCTCAACGCTCTTTACCGGCTTGTTTATCATCGGTACCCGTAAGAAGGTTATTACACACGTTATGGGATATCTGGTGATTGAAAATGGGGTATTTATTCTATCGTTAGCTGTAGGAAACGAAATGCCACTATTGGTAAATCTTGGAATTATGCTCGATATTTTTGCCAGCGTACTGATTCTGGGCATCTTTATCAATAAGATTGGCGATGTGTTGAAAAATGTTGATGTAGATCAGCTAAGGAACTTGAAAGATTAATCATTTACACGTAAGAATTATGATTGGAGTATATTTATTCATAGCGTTTTTAATCAGTGGGACGTTGTTTTTTAACCGAAACACCATTCTCAATAACACGCTGTTGATTGCTTTTCTGGCTTTACAAATTGTCTTTACGGTTTATGAATATAGTCACCTGAACATCATCGAGCTTCAGTATTTCAGGCCTGATGCCTTGGGGATTCTGTTGCTTGCTACCTTAAGTATTGTTGCTATTCCAGCCATCTATCACAGTTATGTTTATATCGAGATTCATCACGAGGATCCCAGATCAAGAGGAATCTACTATTCGGCTATGGTGATGTTAATAACGGCCATCGGAGCAGCATATCTTTCAAACCACATTGCCGTAACGTGGATTTTTGTAGAAATAACCACCCTTAGTGCATCGGCACTCATCTATCATCATAGGAATGAACGATCGCTCGAAGGAACATGGAAATATGTTTTTATCTGCGCCATCAGTGTTACTTTTATTTTCATTGGTATCCTCTTCTTAAGCATGGCTATGCGTCAGGCAGGATCGACTGATCTGACATTCGATACACTACTTAAAAAAGCACCTGTTTTGAATCTATTCTGGCTGCGACTATCGTTTCTGTTTATATTTACCGGGTTCACAGCCAAACTGGGTCTGGTGCCAATGTATACAGCCGGGATTGATGCGAAGGACAAAGCTCCCGCTCCGGCAGGTGCACTCTTCGCGACCGTATTAATGAACATGGGATTCGTAGGGATCTTTAGAATTTATGTTGTTATTGCCCATACGCCTATTCATCAATGGGCCAATACAGTCATCATGATCGCAGCATTTCTCTCTGTATTTGTGGCCACTGTCTATATGGTGAAGGTGAAAAATATTAAACGTATGCTGGCCTATTCGGGTATTGAACATATGGGACTTGTGATGTTGGGACTGGCAGCAGGAGGTATTGGCTATTATGCAGCTATATTGCATATTATTTTGCATGCTTTCGTAAAGTCGAGCCTCTTCTTTCAGTTTAATCAGATTTATAGAATCTACCAAAGTAAGAGTATTTACGATGTAGGAAACTACTTTAAATATAATAAGACTGGAGCCATGGTGTTGTTATTTGGGTTTATCTGTGCTACAGCAATGCCCCCATCAGGGCTGTTCATCAGCGAGTTTATGATCTTTAGTTCTCTTTTTCAGGCTCATCAACTGGTTATTCTGATTCTGGTCATGATATTACTCACCATGATTATATGGGCTTTTGGTAAAACAATATTCAAAATATTATTTACTCCTGTTGAAGATTTTGACGACTCACATGTTGTGAAAATCAACCCCGTACAATCTTTATCGCAGTTTATACTATTAGGACTCTCTATCTACCTGGGACTAAATCCTCCGGCTGAGTTTGTAGCCCTTATTCATGAAGCTATTAAAAACTTACCTCAGTGATATGAACTATACAACTGTAAAAAATAACGAACGTATCCAGCTATCTGCTATTCCTGTGCTGGAGTACGAACTATTTTGGGAGTTAAATGTCCTTTCACTAATGAGTGAAGAACACAATCATTGTGTAAACTACTTTGGATTTCCATATGAAGGAAAGATAAAACTCATTTGTTGCATTGCCAATGATGAAACACACAGCATCTATGTTTCATCGAGTCTTGTAAATACATCTAGCCATTATCCATCCTTTACATCACACGTTCTTGCTTTTGAGAAGTTCGAACGCGAGATCCATGAGAACTTTGGCGTTCAATATAACAACCATCCCTGGCTGAAACCGGTTCGCTATGCAAAGAACAGAGCTAATCAGGATGAAATAATTGCCAAC